>ERZ773035.16-NODE-16-length-142426-cov-14.227090_pt1 | contig 142426 bp, 154 predicted proteins | sample MGYA00511487_ERZ773035 | MGnify/ENA primary metagenome ERZ773035 (study PRJEB29015, sample SAMEA2737985) | human oral metagenome | biome: human oral; feature: human-associated habitat; material: dental | place: China | collected 2024 ... | reverse complement strand
GCATAGCTCAGTTGGCTAGAGCATGCGGTTCATACCCGCAGTGTCCGGAGTTCAAGTCTCTGTGCCGCCACCAAGATAACGATGAAGCTCCGCTTAGCGGAGCTTTTTATTTTCTTTGCACCGATGAAGCAGGAAGTGCATGCTGGCATTTGATAGGGTTCCTTAAGAATCTTGTTGACATGCTTTTCCTTTTGTGCTAAATTGTCATAGTGACATTGTGAACGAGTCATATTTTTTGTGCGATAAAGGGAAAGCGTAAGGGGTGTAAAAGATGCGCAACAATATCACGTTGGAATGCACGGAGTGCCACAGCCGCAACTACCGCACCAACAAAAACAAAAAGAATAATCCAGATCGTCTTGAATTCAACAAGTACTGCAGGTTCTGCAAGAAGCATACGGCTCATAAGGAAACAAAGTAATTCTTTAAACAAGGCTCTTGTAGAGAGAAGGGAGGCGGAGCGGTGAAAGCGAAGAGATTTCTAAGCGAAGTCGTGGCGGAGATGAAGAAAGTCTCTTGGTCAACACGTGAAGAACTCGTGCGCTATACGGGCGTTGTCGGCATCGCAGTCATAGTCGTCTGTGCGCTGATCTGGGTCTGTGATACCGTCTTCGCGCGCCTCTTCAGCATCATCTTGCGATAAGTCGGGGGAGCGTTATGGCAGAAAAAGACGAGATGGATCTTCGCCAGGGAAATCCCGGCAGAGCCTGGTATGTCATTCATACTTACTCAGGGTATGAAAATAAGGTCAAGGCGAACCTCGAGCGCCTCATCCATACGGCGAATATGAAAGATATGATCTTTAATGTCGTCGTCCCGGTGGAAGACGAGGTCGAGGTGAAGGACGGCAAGAAAAAGGTCGTTCCGCGCAAAGTCTTCCCCGGCTATGTGCTCGTTGACATGATTGTTGATGAACACTCTTGGTATGTCGTCCGCAATACGACAGGAGTCACGGGATTTGTGGGTTCGGAAAAGCATCCGATTCCGTTGACAGATGAGGAAGCACAGCGAATCCTTGCTGGCGAAGTAACAGACAAGAAAAAGAGCGCGGAGATCGCAGAGGGCGAGGTTGTCCGCGTGAAATCCGGTGTCTTTGAAGATTATACCGGCAAGATTCTCTCCATTGACAAGGAGGAGAATCGCGTGAAAGTCGATATTGAAGGCACAGGCGTCGATGTCGGCTTCGACCAAGTAGAGACCATCTGACGATTGTCAGACCGCAGATATCACTGATAGGAGGTGAGTACATTGGCAAAAAAAGTTTCTAAGATTGTTAAGCTTCAGGTCATGGCAGGCAAGGCGAATCCGGCGCCTCCAGTTGGTCCGGCACTCGGTCAGGCAGGCGTCAATATCATGGGCTTCTGTAAGGAGTTCAACGAGCGCACGAAGCAGCAGGCAGGTCTTACGATTCCGGTCGTCATCACCGTTTATGAAGATCGTTCCTTTACGTTCATCACGAAGACGCCGCCGGCAGCTGTTCTCTTGAAGAAGGCGGCAGGTATCGACAAGGCATCTGGTGAGCCGAATAAGACGAAGGTCGCAAAGATTCCCCGTGCTAAAGCACAGGAAATTGCACAGAGCAAGATGCAGGATCTCAATGCAGCGGATCTCGAAGCAGCGACGCGCATGATCGAAGGCACGGCGCGCAGCATGGGGATTGAAATTGTCGACTGACCCATTGTTGTGGGAGGGAATCCCCGCTTGTACCACGAAGGAGAAAAGATAAATGGCGAAATCCGGTAAGAAATACCAGGACGCTTGCAAGCTTATCGAAGATGGCAAGCTCTATTCCGCAGAAGAAGCAATGGAACTCGTTAAGAAGACGGCAACGAAGAAGTTCGATGAAACGATTGAACTCCATGTTCGTCTCGGCGTTGATCCGAAATATGCGGACCAGCAGGTTCGCGGCGCTATGGTTCTGCCGCATGGCACAGGCAAATCCAAGCGCGTTCTTGTCTTTGCAAAGGGCGAGAAAGTTAAGGAAGCTGAAGAAGCCGGTGCAGACTTCGTCGGCTCCGACGAGATTGTCCAGAAGATCCAGGGCGGCTGGCTTGACTTTGATGTCGCTGTTGCAACGCCGGATATGATGGGCACGGTTGGTCGTCTTGGTAAGATCCTCGGTCCTCGCGGTCTCATGCCGAACCCGAAGCTCGGTACGGTTACGATGGATCTTTCGAAGGCTATCGGCGAGATTAAAGCAGGTAAGGTCGAATACCGCACGGACAAGGCAGGCAATGTACATTGCCTGATTGGCAAGGCATCGTTCGACGCTTTGAAGCTCAAAGAGAACTTCCAGGCTTTGATTGATACGCTGAACCGCGTTAAGCCGGCAGCTGCCAAAGGTCAGTACATCCGCTCCATCACGGTTGCGGCTGCGATGGGCCCTGGCATTCCTATCGTGCTTAACTGACAGCGGCTAAGCTCTGGCTGAAGGATACAATCAAATATTTGGCTGTAGACAGCAGGTCTGAAGATAACTTCACCTAACGCATATGCGCCTGCCGAGGCCGGAGTCACTGACTTAGAAAATGTGACCTCCGGCGGCAGCTGGGGGTCTTTTTGAAGTTATTGCTTAAAAATAAGCTGCCTATTTTGGCAGAATGAAAGGAAGGTGTAAGGATGAGTATAAGTCCCGCAAAACAGGCGATCGTAGCGGAACTCAAGGAACAGCTTGAGAGCGCAAAAGGCGTTGTGCTTACGAGCTACAAGGGTCTTACGGTCGCACAGGATACGGAACTCCGCCGCAAGCTTCGCGCTGCAGGTGTTTCCTATCATGTGGTAAAGAATACGATGCTCCGCCTCGCAGCAAAAGAAGCAGGTCTCGAAGGGTTCAATGAACACCTTGAAGGCACGACGGCTTTTGCATTCTCCACGGAGGATGCTGTTGCTCCGGCGAAAGTTATCTGCAGTTATATCAAGAAGAACAAGCTTGATGAAGCTGGTGTTCTCACGCTGAAGGTCGGTACGGTCGAAGGCAAGGTTATTGATGTCGATGAGATTGAATATCTCGCATCGCTCCCGTCCCGCGAAGAGCTCATTGCCAAGATTCTTGGCAGCATGAATGCGCCGGTCAGCAATACGGTCAATGTCCTTCAGGGCGTTATCCGCAATGCGGTTTATGTGCTTGAAGCAATTCGTGCACAGAAGGCTTCGGCATAATCGTATACCCAAAAAACTAGCTCTGGCTATGTGAGTATCAAAAATTTAACAGATATTGGAGGAACAATAAATGACTAAAGAAGAAATCATGGAAGCCATTGAAAACATGACTGTCCTCGAGCTTTCCGAGCTCGTCAAAGACATGGAAGAGAAGTTCGGCGTCAGCGCAGCAGCTCCGGTTGCTGTCGCTGCTGCTGGCGGCGCTGCTGGCGCAGCTGGTGCTGAAGAAAAGAGTGAGTTCACGGTTGTTCTCACAGCTGCTGGCGACAAGAAGATCAACGTCATCAAGGCTGTCCGTGAAGCAACGGGTCTCGGCCTCAAGGAAGCAAAGGCTCTCGTTGACGGCGCTCCGGCTCCGGTCAAGGAGAACGCACCGAAGGCTGAAGCAGAAGAGCTCAAGAAGAAGCTTGAAGAAGCAGGCGCATCGGTCGAACTCAAGTAAGTTTACGCTACGAGCCACCTCAAAAGCCATCTCTTTTGGGGTGGCTTTTTCTAATGCAAAAATCAGATATCGTAAAAAGACCTTGACAAAAGAAAGGAGTTATGATACCGTACCAGAATACAAGTAAAATGATAGATATATACTGTTTTTTAGAGAAAGGAATGCAAGGCCGCTCGAGTTATCGAATTTCGCCTTGTACTTTTTATGTCTCTTAAAATAGAAGGCACGTATTTGCATCAGAATGCGATAACAGATAGGCTAAGGGGTGTGAAGGATTTCATGTTTAATCCTGTGCCGGTGGGCAAACGCAAGAGGTACAGCTATGCGAGGATCAAGGAAGTCATGGAGATGCCGCATCTTCTCGATATCCAGCGTTCTAGCTACCAGTGGTTCATGGAGACCGGTCTTAAAGAAATTTTCCGCGACATTTCTCCCATTCAGGACTTTTCGGGAAATCTTGTGCTTTCCTTTGAGAATTTTTCTCTTGGAACGCCAAAGTATGAGCTTGATGAATGTAAGGAACGCGATGTCACGCTCGCAGCACCTCTGCGTGTCAATGTCCGCCTGATTAACCGCGAGACGGGCGAGATTAAGGAGCAGGAAGTCTTCATGGGAGACTTCCCTTTGATGACAGATACAGGAACCTTTATCATCAACGGGGCGGAACGCGTTATCGTCAGCCAGCTTGTCCGTTCTCCAGGGGCGTATTATGGCGTTGACATCGATACGACGGGCAAATCTCTCTTCAATGCAACGGTCATTCCGAATCGCGGCGCTTGGATTGAGCTTGAATCCGATGCCAATGACATTGTCTCGGTTCGCATTGACCGCACGCGCAAGATGCCGGTTACCTATTTTATCCGCGCACTTGGCTTTGATAGAGACCAGGATATCATCAACCTCTTCGGTGACGACCCGCGCATGATGGCGACGATGGAGCGCGACGGCGAGGAAGTAAAGACGCAGGGCAGGGCGACGATTGAGATATACCGTCGTCTGCGTCCGGGCGAGCCGGCGAACGAAGACAATGCGACGCAGCTGCTCAATTCGCTTTTCTTTGATCCAAAGCGCTATGATCTTGCGACAGTCGGTCGCTACAAGCTGACGAAAAAGCTTGGCTGGAAGCGCCGCATTCTCGGAAGAGTCCTCGCAGAGCCTATCGTCGATCCATCCACAGGAGAAATCATCATCGAGAAGGACGTCATCGTGACGGAAGCGATGACGGATGCCATCGACATGGCACGTGAAAAGGAAATCTTCGGTGATGGCGAACTTATCAAGCTGCACCTCTTGAAGAAGGACGGTACGAGCGTCATAGCGCTTTGCACACCGACGCTTGATATTACGTCGCGTACCATCACGAAGAACGATATTCTCGCATCCATCAGCTATCTTCTCAACCTCTTGGAAGGTTTTGGCACGGTGGACGACATCGATCATCTGGGCAACCGCCGCGTTCGCGCCGTCGGCGAGCTCTTGCAGAATCAGTTCCGCATTGGTCTTTCACGCATGGAGCGCGTTGTCCGCGAGCGCATGACAATTCAGGACGTCGATGTCATCACGCCGCAGGCATTGATCAACATTCGTCCGGTCGTGGCTGCGGTCAAGGAATTCTTTGGCTCCTCGCAGCTCTCGCAGTTCATGGATCAGCACAACCCACTTTCCGAATTGACGCATAAGCGCCGTCTTTCGGCACTTGGACCGGGCGGTCTTTCGCGTGAGCGCGCAGGCTTTGAAGTCCGCGATGTTCATAACTCACACTACGGCCGCATGTGCCCGGTCGAATCACCGGAAGGTCCGAACATCGGCCTTATCGGTTCGCTCGCAACGTATGCGCGCGTCAATCGGTTTGGTTTTATGGAGACGCCATATCGCCGCGTCGATAAGGAAAGACATGTCGTCACCGATGAAGTTCGCTATCTGACGGCGGATGAGGAAGATGATATTGTCATCGCACAGGCCAACGAGCCTCTGGATGAAAATGAATGGTTCGAGAACGAGCGCGTCACGGCACGTTTCCACGAAGAGACGAGTCTCTTTGACCGCGACCGCGTCGACTATATGGATGTCAGCCCGCGCCAGGTCTTCTCGATTGCGACGGCGATGATCCCATTCCTCGAAAACGACGATGCAAACCGTGCGCTGATGGGCGCGAACATGCAGCGTCAGGCAGTCCCACTCTTGCGCACGCAGGCACCGCTGGTCGGTACCGGTATGGAGTACAAAGCGGCCTGCGATTCCGGCGTCATGGTTTTAGCGAAGCATGCGGGCACGGTTGAGGAAGTCACGGCGAATGCCATCAAGGTTCGCACGGATGCCGGTGAAGTCGATAGCTATAAGCTGCAAAAATTTATTCGCTCTAACCAAGGTACCTGCATCAATCAGGTTCCTATTGTCTACAAGGGCGATCGTGTTGAAGAGCATCAGCCGGTCGCCGATGGCCCTGCGACAGATCACGGGGAACTCGCCCTAGGCTATAACATCATCGTTGCCTATATGCCTTGGGAAGGCTATAACTACGAGGATGCGGTTCTCCTCTCTGAGAACCTCGTTAAGCGTGATATTTACACCTCGATTCACATTGAGGAGTACGAGTGCGATGCACGTGACACCAAGCTTGGACCCGAGGAGATCACACGCGATATTCCGAATGTTGCAGAAGAGGCGCTGAAGGATCTGGACGATGAAGGTATCATCTCCATCGGTGCCGACGTCCGCCCCGGAGATATTCTCGTCGGCAAGGTCACGCCGAAGGGCGAGACAGAACTGACGGCAGAAGAGCGCCTGCTGCGCGCAATCTTTGGCGAGAAGGCGCGTGAGGTTCGGGATACGAGCCTTCGCGTACCGCACGGCGAGCAGGGCAAAATCGTCGATGTCAAGATCTTCAGCCGAGAAAACAATGACGAACTTCCGCCGGGGGTCAATCGTCTTGTGCGCGTCTACATCGCACAGAAGCGAAAGATTTCCGTCGGCGATAAGATGGCAGGCCGTCATGGAAATAAGGGTGTTGTCTCGCGCATCATGCGCCAGGAGGACATGCCTTTTCTGCCGGACGGCACGCCGGTTGACATCGTGCTGAATCCCTTGGGTGTTCCGTCTCGCATGAACATCGGGCAGGTGCTCGAGGTGCATCTCGGCATGGCTGTTCGCGAGCTGGGCAAGCAGATTAAGGCGGGCGATCCGACAGTCGAGCAGCGCCTCCGCGATGCGGGTTATGATTTTGACAAATATGGAATGCCGGAGCCGGATGTCGCAGGTATTCACATTGCAACGCCAGTCTTTGACGGTGCGGGCGAGCACGACGTCTTCGGTACGGTAAAGCTCGCCGGTCTTCCGGAAGACGGCAAGACGATTCTTTACGACGGCCGCACGGGCGAGCCGTTTGAGAACCGCGTCACCGTCGGCTGCACGTACTTCTTGAAGCTTCATCACCTCGTCGATGACAAGATCCATGCGCGTTCCACGGGGCCGTACTCCCTCGTCACACAGCAGCCGCTCGGCGGCAAGGCACAGTTCGGCGGTCAGCGCTTCGGCGAGATGGAAGTCTGGGCATTGGAAGCATATGGCGCAGCTTATACGCTCCAGGAAATCCTTACGGTAAAATCCGACGATGTTGTCGGTCGTGTCAAAGCATATGAAGCGATCGTCAAGGGTGAAAATATCCCTGAGCCGGGTGTTCCGGAATCGTTCAAAGTTCTCATCAAGGAACTGCAGTCCATCGGACTTGATATCAAGGTACTCAATGAAGATGCCAAGGAGATCATGATTCAGGATGATGAGGACGAAGATGTTGCCGAGACGGCAAAGACGCTTGACCTCGATGTAGAAGGTGTCGACCCGACGGCGGGTGCACCGCAGCAAGAGGGCGGCGAGGTGGATGCCATGGAGCCTTCGGATGACGAAGCGCCGGACGACATCATCGCTGACCTCGGCAGTCTGGGCACCATTACAGAAGCTGACGGTACGGCAGTCACACCGGAATCGAACGATACGGAAGAATAAATCGCAGGAAACCGTCCGCTGCGAAAGAGTGGAGGACGGAGGAAGGGAGTGTCATCTCTTTGCTGGATGTAAATAATTTTGATTCGATGCGCATCGCACTCGCATCGCCGGAGAAAATCCGCGAGTGGTCGTATGGCGAAGTCAAAAAGCCGGAGACAATCAATTATCGCACGCTCAAGCCCGAGCGCGACGGCCTTTTTTGCGAGCGTATCTTCGGACCAACGCGTGACTGGGAATGCCACTGCGGCAAGTACAAGCGCATCCGTTACAAGGGCATTATCTGCGATCGCTGCGGCGTTGAAGTCACACGCGCCAAGGTTCGCCGCGAGCGTATGGGACATATCGAGCTCGCCGCCCCTGTGTCGCATATCTGGTATTTCAAGGGAATTCCGAGCCGCATGGGGCTAATTCTCGATATTTCTCCGCGTGCGTTGGAAAAAGTCCTTTACTTTGCATATTATATCGTTCTCGACCCGGGCGAGAACACTGACCTTACGAAGAAGAGCCTCCTTTCTGAGAAAGAATATCATGACGCTCGCGAAAAGTTCGGCAGTACGTTCCGCGTGGGCATGGGAGCAGAGGCTATCAAGGAGCTTTTAGAGGAGCTGGATCTCGACCAGATGAGCGAGACTCTCCGCAAGGAAGTTCACTCTTTCTCGGGACAGAAGAAAATTCGTTCGATTCGTCGTCTCGAAGTCGTTGAAGCATTCCGCAAGTCCGGCAACAAGCCGAGCTGGATGATTCTCGACGCCGTTCCGGTTATCCCGCCGGAACTTCGCCCCATGGTGCAGCTTGACGGCGGTCGCTTTGCGACAAGTGATCTAAACGATCTCTATCGCCGCGTTATCAACCGCAACAATCGTCTGAAGCGTCTGCTCGATCTCGGTGCACCGGATATCATCGTTCGCAACGAGAAGCGCATGCTGCAGGAAGCCGTGGACGCCCTCATTGACAACGGTCGCCGTGGGCGTCCGGTCACAGGGCCTGGCAACCGTCCGCTGAAGTCGCTCTCCGATATGCTGAAAGGCAAGCAGGGGCGTTTCCGTCAGAATTTGCTTGGCAAGCGCGTGGATTACTCCGGCCGCTCGGTTATTGTTGTCGGTCCGGAATTGAAACTCCATCAGTGCGGCTTGCCAAAGGCAATGGCACTCGAGCTTTTCAAGCCGTTCGTTATGAAGAAGCTTGTCGGTGAGGGGACAGCACATAATATCAAGAGCGCAAAGCGCATGGTTGAGCGCGCACGTCCGGAAGTCTGGAACGTCCTTGAAGACGTCATCAAGGAGCACCCAGTGCTCTTGAACCGTGCACCGACGCTGCATCGCCTCGGCATTCAGGCCTTTGAGCCGGTGCTGACGGAAGGTCACGCGTTAAAACTTCATCCGCTCGCCTGTACGGCATACAATGCGGACTTTGACGGTGACCAGATGGCGATTCATCTCCCGCTTTCGACCGAGGCGCAGACGGAAGCACGCATCCTCATGCTCGCAGCCAACCACATCCTGGCACCGAAAGACGGCAAGCCGATCATTGTTCCGACGCAGGACATGGTTCTTGGCTCCTACTATCTGACGAAGATTAAGCCGGGAGCACTGGGAGAGGGCAATGTCGTCACGAGCATTGCCGAAGCGCTTCTCGCTTATCAGCAGCACGATCTGCACGTTCAGGCAGAGATTCGCTGCCGCATTGAGGGGTATGGAGTCGTCAAGACCTCGCTTGGTCGTATGATCTTCAATGAGATTCTGCCGGAAGAGCTTCGTTACTATCATCAGGATAAGGAATCCGGTGAGTGGACACTTGGCATCCTCATGAACAAGAAGGAACTTGGAAAACTTGTTGCCAACTGCTATGACCACTTCGGTGCGACGAAGACTGCGAAAGTCATCGACGATGTCAAAAACCTCGGCTATCACTATGCCTGCATCGCCGGTATGACGGTCGCCATTTCCGACGTCATCGTCCCGCCGCAGAAAAAGGTCATCATTTCCGATACGCAGCAGCTCGTCAACAAGGTTGAACGTCAGTTCAACCGCGGTCTCATCACAGAGGATGAACGCTACCATAAGGTCGTTGCCCTCTGGTCAAAGGCAACGGATGATGTCGCGGATGCCATGATGGACAATATGGACGCCTTTAACCCCATCTTTATGATGGCGGATTCGGGCGCTCGCGGCAATAAGCAGCAGATGCGCCAGCTCGCAGGCATGCGTGGACTTATGGCAGATCCGTCCGGCAAGATCATTGACCTGCCGATTACGGCGAACTTCCGTGAAGGTCTTTCGGTTTCCGATTACTTTATTTCTTCACATGGTGCTCGTAAGGGTCTTGCAGATACGGCGCTTCGCACCGCGGATTCGGGTTACCTAACGCGCCGTCTTGTCGACGTTGCGCAGGATGTTATCGTTCGTGAGGAAGACTGTGATATCCGCACGCTGAACCTTGTGCAGGCACGTGCACGCGTTGCGCCTTCGACATTCGATGCATTGGAACTCTTAAGCGAGAGCCTCGTCGGACGTCTCCTCGGTGCGGATGTCCTCGATCCAGAGACAAAGGACGTTCTTTTTCCGCGTGACACCATCCTCGGCGATGAGGAACTGATGACGATCGGTGAGAGGGATGTCAAGGAAATCATGGTTCGCGGTTCTTCGCTCTCGTCGGAATCCGCGCTTTCTAATGCCATGGTGACGGAAGTCGTTGCACTTGGTGAGCCGGATGGCGAAGCGCGCGAAAAGATCAAGGCTTCCATGTATCAGGAAATGATGGGGAAGGAAGTCACAGTCGCTGTCGTCAACAGCGAAGGCGCAGAACTCGCGCCTGCCGGAACGCACCTCGATGCAGAGACCATTCAGCGCATTCTTGAAAGTGATGCCACTGAGATGCGCGTTCGTGACAATAATGTGCGCGGCATCGAAGTCGAGGCCATCATGGAAGGAAACGGCGTCATCGAGTCGCTGGCAGAGCGCATTGTCGGCCGCTTCCTCGCAGAAGATATCGACGATCCTGCGACAGGTGAACGCATCGCCTCTATTAATGATATGGTGGATGAAGATATGGCAAAGCGCATTGAAAAGGTGCGTAAGCGCGTCACTATCCGCAGTGTCCTGACATGCAAGAGTCAGTTCGGTGTCTGCGTCAAGTGCTATGGCCGCGACCTTGCCAATCAGACAGAAGTTGAAATCGGCGAAGCAGTCGGCACGATTGCAGCACAGTCCATCGGCGAGCCGGGTACCCAGCTTACAATGCGTACGTTCCATTCCGGCGGTGTCGCAGGTGACGATATCACACAGGGTCTTCCGCGCGTTGAAGAGCTCTTTGAAGCGAGAAAGCCGAAGCATCATGCGATCATCGCCGAAATTGGCGGCCGCGTCACCATTGAGGATTCCGGCAAGGGAATGCGCCAGGTCATCATTACGCCGGATAAGGGCGGGGCGCGCGAATATGCAATTCCGTATGGTGCGCGTATGCACGTTCATGACGGCGCGGAGATTGAGGCGGGCGATCGCCTGACCGAGGGTTCTGTGAACCCGCATGACATCCTCCGTATCAACGGCTTGCAGGCAACGCAGCGCTATCTTGTCTATGAAGTTCAGAAGGTCTATAAGAGTCAGGGCGTTGAAATCAACGACAAGCACATTGAGGTCATGGTTCGCCAGATGCTCCACAAGGTCAAGATAGAGGAGAGCGGCACGACAGAATTCCTGCCAGGTGAGTATATCGATATCAACGCCTTTGAGACGGCGAACACAAAAGCCATCGAAGAGGGCGGTAATCCAGCCGTGGCAAAGCCGATTCTTCTCGGCATCACAAAGGCATCTCTTGCAACAGACTCCTTCCTTTCTGCGGCGTCCTTCCAGGAGACGACGCGCGTCCTTACAGATGCTGCCATCAAGGGGAAGGTTGACCCGCTCGTAGGTCTCAAGGAGAATGTCATCATCGGCAAGCTCATTCCAGCTGGTACAGGCATGAGCCGTTACCGGAGCTTGAAGATTCAGGATAACGATCCAGATCCGGTTCCTGTGGCCGAAGTGGAAGATGATTCCCCTGAGTCAACGGGCGCGTAAACATAAAATATGAGTGCATACATGCTTTTAAAAGAGGTATGTGTGCATTTTTTATTGTCGAATCTTGGCGGCATTTTGTTCGTAAAAGATAAAAATGATACGCTTGATAACGTGTACATAAAAATCTTTGATAAATAAGTGTTGACAAGCATTTTTTCATTTGTTATAGTATACACGGTCTCGAATAGAGGCTTAGGGAGAGTGAGCATATGACACTTGATGAACTAAAGACGACCAATCGGGTCATTGGAATCAGGCAGACATTGAAAGTCTTGAAGCGCAATGAAGTGCATCGGCTCTTCCTTGCATCGGATGCGCAGGCGCGCCTTGTAAGCGAGATTCTCGCACAGGCGAAAGAGCGCTGCATTGCCATCGAGCAAGGGCATTCGATGAAGGAACTGGGCGCAGCGTGCGGCATCAAGGTCGGCGCAGCAGCGGTTGCTGTCCTGAAAGAAGTTCGTTAAAAACCATGGTTATGCCTTGGTTTGATAAATCCTAAATCTCAAATTGAAGGAAGGAGGTGCATGTATGCCTACCATTAACCAGTTAGTTCGTAAGAGCAGAAAGAGCATGCAGGAGAAGTCCAAAGCACCAGCACTGAAGAATTGCCCGCAGAAGCGCGGCGTTTGCACGCGTGTCTACACGTCGACGCCGAAGAAGCCGAATTCGGCTCTGCGTAAGGTTGCCCGTGTTCGTCTGACGAACAGCATCGAGGTGACTGCATATATTCCGGGTATTGGTCACAATCTCCAGGAGCATAGCGTTGTCCTCATTCGCGGCGGTCGTGTCAAGGATCTGCCAGGCGTTCGCTATCATATCATCCGCGGTTCTCTCGATACCGCAGGCGTTGCTGAACGCGGTCAGGCCCGTTCGAAGTACGGTGCTAAGAAAGCGAAGAAGAAATAACGGAGTGCGTTCCTAAGGAGGTTCACTAATGCCTAGAAAAGGTTCCGTACCGAAGCGTGACGTACTGCCGGATCCGGTGTATCACAGCAAGACGGTTACGAAATTTATCAACAAGGTAATGCTCTCCGGTAAGAAGAGCGTTGCTCAGCGCGTTGTCTATGACGCATTTGAAGAAATCCGTGCAAAGACGGGCAAGGATCCTCTCGAAATCTTCGAGACGGCTCTGAAGAACGTCATGCCGGTTCTCGAAGTTCGCGCGCGCCGCGTCGGTGGTGCGAACTACCAGGTTCCGGTCGAGGTTCGCCCCGACCGTCGCATGACGCTCGGCATCCGCTGGCTGGTCAACTACGCTCGCATGCGTGGCGAAAAGACCATGGATGCACGCCTCTCCGGCGAGCTCATGGACGCTGCGAACAACACGGGCGCAGCCATCAAGAAGAAGGAAGATACGCATAAGATGGCAGAGGCAAACAAGGCCTTCGCACATTATCGCTGGTAATCTTCCCAAAGGAATTAAGGAGAGTAAAAAGTGGCAAGAGAGTATTCCCTTGAAAAAACGCGTAATATCGGTATCATGGCGCATATTGATGCCGGTAAGACGACGACCACGGAACGCATCCTCTTCTATACCGGTGTCAACCACAAGATCGGCGAAGTGCATGACGGTGCTGCGACGATGGACTGGATGGTTCAGGAACAGGAGCGCGGCATCACGATCACGTCTGCTGCTACAACCTGCCATTGGAAAGACCACCGCATCAACATCATTGATACGCCGGGTCACGTTGACTTTACGGTAGAAGTTGAACGTTCTTTGCGCGTTCTCGACGGCACGGTCGCAGTCCTCACGGCACGCGGCGGCGTCGAACCCCAGACCGAGACGGTTTGGCGCCAGGCGGAGCGCTACAATGTTCCGCGCATGGCATATGTTAATAAGATGGATATCACGGGTGCGGATTTCTTCAACGTCATCAAGATGATGAAGGAACGCCTGAATGCCAATGCAGTCGCCATCCAGCTGCCGATCGGTGCGGAAGACGACTTCAAGGGCATCATTGACCTTGTCAAGATGGAGGCCATCGTCTATGAAGACGATCTCGGCAAAGTTGAAGACGAAGTCGCTATTCCCGATGATATGAAAGAACAGGCGGAAGAGTACCGCGAGACTTTGCTCGAGGCTCTTTCTGAGCTGGATGATGCGTTCATGGAGAAGTACCTCGGCGGTGAGGAGATTACGGAAGACGAGATCAAGCGCGTCGTCCGTAAGGGCACGGTCGAATGTGAGCTCACGCCGGTCACCTGCGGTACGTCCTATCGCAATAAGGGCGTTCAGCCGCTCCTCGATGCTGTTGTCGATTTCATGCCGAGCCCGCTCGACATTCCGCCAATTCAGGGCGTTGATCCGGAAACCGGCGAGGAAGACAGCCGTCCGGCCAGTGATGACGAGCCGTTCTCAGCGCTCGCGTTTAAGATTATGACAGATCCGTACGTCGGCAAGCTCGCGTTCTTCCGCGTCTACTCCGGTGTTCTCGACGGCGGTTCTTACGTCTATAACTCGACGAAGGGCAAGAAGGAACGCATTGGTCGTATCCTTCAGATGCACGCCAATAATCGCAAGGAGATCGAAAAGGTCTACTCCGGTGATATTGCTGCAGCCGTTGGCCTTAAGGATACGACGACGGGCGATACACTCTGCGATGAAGATCATCCGATCATCCTCGAGTCGATGGAATTCCCGGATCCGGTTATCTCTGTTGCGGTTGAACCTTCGACGAAGAACGATCAGGAAAAGATGGGCGTAGCCCTTCAGAAGCTTGCAGAAGAGGATCCGACCTTCCGCGTCCGCACGGACCAGGAGACGGGTCAGACGATCATCAGCGGCATGGGCGAGCTTCATCTTCAGATTATCGTTGACCGCATGCTCCGCGAATTTAAGGTGGACTGCAAGGTCGGCGAGCCGCAGGTTGCTTACCGTGAGACGATCCGCAAGACGGTCGAGGCGGAAGGCAAGTTCGTCCGTCAGTCCGGTGGTCATGGTCAGTATGGTCACTGCTGGCTTAAACTCGAGCCGCAGGAGCCCGGTGAAGGCTTTGTCTTCGAAAACAAGGTTGTCGGCGGTGCAATTCCGAAGGAATTCATCAAGCCGATTGAAGAAGGCGTTCGTCAGGCGATGGAAGGCGGCGTTGTCGCCGGTTATCCGATGGTCGATATCAAGGCGACGGTCTATGACGGTTCATTCCACGAAGTCGACTCCTCGGAAGCTGCGTTTAAGATTGCCGGTTCGATGGCATTCAAGAACGGTGCAGAAAAGGCAAACCCGGTTCTTCTCGAGCCGTATGTCAAGGTTGAAGTCGTTGTCCCGGAAGAGTATATGGGTGACGTTATCGGTGACCTTAACTCCCGCCGCGGACGTATCGACGGTATGGAACCGCGCAATGGCGCACAGGTCATCAATGGCTTCGTTCCGCTCTCCGAGATGTTCGGTTACTCGACGGATCTGCGTTCTAGGACGCAGGGACGCGGAAACTACTCCATGGAAGTTTCCTACTACGATGAAGTTCCTAAGAATATTGCCGACAAAATTGTCGCAAAGAACAAAGGTGAATAAGGGAGGAATTAACTCATGGCAAAGGAAAAATTTGAAAGAACTAAGCCGCATGTAAACATTGGCACGATCGGTCACGTCGACCACGGCAAGACGACGCTGACGGCTGCAATCACGAAGGTTCTCTCTGAGACCGACGGCTGCAAGGCTTCCTTCGAGGACTATGCAGATATCGATAAGGCACCGGAAGAGCGTGAGCGCGGTATCACGATCAACACGGCGCATGTCGAATATGAGACGCCGAATCGCCATTATGCACATGTGGACTGCCCGGGTCATGCTGACTATGTCAAGAATATGATCACCGGCGCAGCACAGATGGACGGCGCTATCCTCGTTGTTTCCGCCGCAGACGGCCCGATGCCGCAGACGCGCGAACACATCCTTCTCGCCCGCCAGGTTGGTGTCCCGGCTATCGTTGTGTTCCTCAACAAAGTTGACCAGGTCGACGATCCTGAGCTTCTCGAGCTCGTCGAGATGGAAGTTCGTGAACTTCTCTCGAGCTATGATTTCCCGGGCGACGATATCCCTGTTATCGCAGGTTCCGCTCTGAAGGCTCTCGAAGACGATGCAGAGCAGAAGGCAAACATCCTCAAGCTGATGGAAGCTGTTGACGAATACATCCCGACGCCGGAGCGCGATACGGATAAGCCGTTCCTCATGCCGGTCGAGGATGTCTTCACGATTACAGGTCGTGGTACAGTCGCAACGGGTCGTGTCGAGCGCGGTGCTCTTAACCTCAATGACACGGTTGAAATCGTCGGCCTTCAGGATGAAAAGAAGCAGACGGTTGTCACGGGCATCGAGATGTTCCGCAAGATGCTTGATCAGGCGGTTGCCGGCGATAATATCGGCGCACTCCTTCGCGGCATCGACCGTAAGGAAATCGAGCGTGGTCAGGTTCTTTCGAAGCCGGGCAGCATTCATCCGCACACGAAGTTTAAGGCGCAGGTTTACGTCCTGACGAAGGAAGAAGGCGGTCGTCATACGCCGTTCTTCACGAACTACCGCCCGCAGTTCTACTTCCGCACGACGGACGTTACGGGTGTTGTTCATCTTCCGGAAGGCACGGAAATGGTCATGCCTGGCGATAACATAGAGATGGACGTCGAGCTCATCACGCCAATCGCTATCGAAAAGGGTCTTCGCTTCGCTATCCGCGAAGGTGGCCATACGGTTGGTGCAGGCCGCGTTACGGAAATCGAAGAGAAGTAATCTTCACTGAATAAGTTACCTTAGATAAGAGCGGCGTCCGCGTCGCTCTTATTTCAAGGTAACTTTCTATTGTATCCATGATTCCCCATGCGATGACGTGGCAGATGGCTCGCCATAGAGCGAGGGAACTGCTACGGAGAAATGTTTGAGCCCAGAGCTCGGACGTAAGGAGGAAATTTCATTGTCAAAGCAGCAGAAAATCCGCATTCGTTTGAAGGCTTACGACCATAAAGCCCTCGATCAGAGCGCTGTCAAGATCGTAGAGACGGCAAAGAAGACCGGTGCTATGGTATCGGGACCGATTCCTCTCCCGACAGAGAAGAATGTCTACACGATCCTTCGTTCCCCACATGTCAACAAGGATAGCCGCGAGCAGTTTGAAATGCGCACGCACAAGCGCCTTATCGACATCCTACAGCCGACGAATAAGACGGTCGATTCACTCATGCGCCTCGATCTTCCCGCCGGTGTGGACATCGAGATCAAGCTCTAATCCGAGGAGGTGGAATTTATGTCGAAAGCTATTTTAGGTAGAAAACTCGGTATGACGCAGATCTTCACCGAAGAAGGTAAAGTCATCCCCGTTACAGTCATCGAATCCGGCAATAACATCGTCATTCAGAACAAGACGGTTGAGACCGATGGCTACAATGCTGTTCAGCTCGGCTTTGGCGCCGTCAAGGAGCACAAAGTCAACAAACCGCTGAAAGGCCATTTCGACAAGGCTGGTGTTGCGCCGGTCAAGTACATTCGCGAAATGCGCCTTGCAGATCCTTCCGAATACAATGTCGGTGATTCCATCGGCGTAGATATATTTGAAGCAGGCGAGCTCGTCGACGTTACGGGTACCTCGAAGGGCAAAGGCTTTGCCGGTGGTATCAAGCGCCACAACTTCGCACGCGGCCCTATGGGGCACGGTTCCAAATCACATCGTGAGCCGGGCTCCACAGGCGCGATGATTTCAGGTCCTGGCGGACGCGTACTCAAGGGCAAGAAACTCCCAGGCCGTATGGGCGGCGAGCGCGTCACGGTTCAGCGTCTGACGGTCGTTCGCGTTGATGCTCCGCGCAATCTCATCTTGGTTAAGGGGGCAATTCCGGGGCCAAAGAAGAGCTTTGTTGTCATCAAGAGCACGGTCAAACCGGCGAAGAACGCAAAAAACTAATTGGAAGGAGGAATACGTAAGTTATGGCAAAAGCAGCAGTTTACGATATGGCAAATAAGCAAGTTGGCGATATCGAACTAAACGATGACATATTCAGCGTGGAGGTGAACGCAGGTCTTCTGCATCAGGCAGTCGTCATGCAGCTCGCTTCACAGCGTCTCGGCACGCATGCGACGAAGACGCGCAGCTTCGTTCGCGGCGGCGGCAGAAAGCCTTGGCGTCAGAAGGGCACGGGGCGCGCACGCGCAGGCTCGACGCGCAGCCCGCTCTGGGTTGGCGGCGGTACGGTCTTTGGACCGCATCCGCGTTCCTACGCTTTTTCGATGCCGCGCAAGCAGCGCCGCCTTGCTCTTAAGTGTGCGCTCAGCGACAAGGTGAAGTCCGGCGATCTCATCGTTCTTGATACCCTCGCATTTGAAGCGCCGAAGACAAAGGAAGCCGTCAAGGTTCTCGCAGCATTCGAGACACCGAAGAAGGCGCTCTTCATCACGGCTGATGAAGTTGAGAACGTTGAAAAGTCCGCTCGCAACATCCCCGGCGTTAAGGCCATCGGTGCGATGGGGCTCAATGTCTTTGACATCCTCCACCATGACAAGGTCTTTGTCACGAAGGATGCCGTCGCCCGCATCGAGGAGGTATTCGCATAATGGAAGCACGTGATATTCTGATTCGCCCGCTCGTAACGGAACGGACGACGCAGCTCATGGCCGAAGGCAAATACGTCTTCGTCGTCGCGAAGGCTGCAAATAAGATCGAGATTGCCAAGGCAGTCGCCGATGTCTTCAAGGTCAAGGTCGAGAAGGTCAACACCGTCAATGTTCTCGGCAAGACAAAGCGCATGGGCCGCACTTCCGGCAAGCGCCCAGATTACAAGAAAGCCATTGTGAAGCTCGCTGCCGGTGAAAGCATCGAGTTCTTCGAAGCTTGATCGGTAAGGGAGGGAACATCAAGTGGCAGTAAAAAGTTTCAAACCGTACTCCGCCGGACGCCGTTTTATGACGGTTGCATCGTTCGACGAGATTACGACAGATAAACCGGAAAAGTCTCTGACGGAAAGTCTCAAGAAGCACGGCGGCCGCAATCAGCAGGGTCGTCTCACCGTACGTCATCAGGGCGGCGGTCATAAGCGCCTTTATCGTGTGATTGATTTCAAGCGCACGAAGGACGGCATTCCGGCGCGCGTTGCTACGATCGAATACGATCCAAACCGCAGTGCACGCATCGCTCTTCTCAACTATGTGGACGGCGAGAAGCGTTACATTCTTGCGCCGAATGGTCTGAAGGTCGGCGACATGGTCGAATCCGGTCCAGAGTCTGATATCAAAGTTGGCAATGCTCTTCCGTTGAAGAACATCCCCGTCGGTACGACTATCCATAATGTCGAGCTCAAGATCGGCAAGGGTGCACAGCTCGTCCGCTCCGCAGGTGCAAGCGCACAGCTGATGGCAAAGGAAGGCAGCTATGCCCTTCTCCGCATGCCGTCCGGCGAGCTCCGCAAAGTTCATATCAACTGTCGTGCAACGGTTGGTTCGGTTGGCAACCTGGAACACGAGAACATCACGATCGGCAAGGCAGGCCGTAATCGTTGGCTCGGCAAGCGTCCGGAGAACCGCGGCGTAGCGATGAACCCGAACGACCATCCGCATGGCGGCGGCGAGGGACGTTCTCCTGTCGGCCGCAAGCACCCTGTCACAAAGTGGGGCAAGTGCGCGATGGGAGCCAAGACCCGTCGCAAGAAGGCATCGGACAAGCTCATCGTCAAAGGACGTACGAAATAAGAAAAATATCTGGGTGGCGTAACCCGCCCGGTGGAAGGAGGAGACACTTTGTCAAGATCGATCAAAAAAGGACCTTTCGTAGCAGAAAGCCTTATGAAGAAGATTACAGCGATGAACGAGAAGAACGAGAAGAAGGTCGTCAAGACCTGGTCGCGCAGTTCTACAATCTTCCCGGACTTCGTTGGTCATACGATCGCTGTGCACGACGGCCGCAAGCACGTTCCGGTTTATGTTACGGAAGATATGGTCGGCCACAAGCTCGGCGAATTTGCTCCAACGCGTACCTTTAAGGGGCATGCCGGCGAAGAGAGAAAGACCTCGCTGAAATAATTTTGCGAAAGGGGAATACCTGTGGAAGCTAAAGCAGTAGCGAAATTTGTCCGCATCGCTCCGCGCAAAGTTCGCGTGGTCATGGATCTCGTCCGTGGCAAGAACGTCGCTGATGCGTATGCGATTTTGAAGTTCACGCCAAAAGCTGGCGCGGACGTAGTAGAAAAGGTTCTGCGCAGTGCAGTAGCAAATGCGGAAAATAACTTTGAAATGGACATGGAGAAGCTCTATGTCAAGACCGCTTTCGTCGACCAGGGGCCGACGATGAAGCGCATCCATCCGCGTTCCCGTGGTCAGGCGTTCAAGATTTTGAAGCGTACGAGCCATGTCACCATCGTCGTCGACGAAAAGAACTAAAAGGAGGGAACAGGTTTTGGGTCAGAAAGTCAATCCGCATGGCATTCGTCTCGGCATCGTCAAGAATTGGGATGCCAAGTGGTATGCCGACAAAGATTTTGCAGGCAATCTGCATGAAGATATCAAGATTCGCGACTACCTCAAGAAGAGCCTGATGCAGGCAGGTGTTAGCCGCATCGAGACCGAGCGCAGCAAGAATCGCCTGAAGATCACGATTCATACGGCAAAGCCGGGCATGGTCATCGGCCGCGGCGGTGCAGGCATTGAGCAGATTCGGACGGGGCTCAAGGGGTATACGACAAAGCGCGTCGATATCAATATCAGCGAGGTCAAGCAGCCGGACATGGATGCAACGCTCGTTGCGGAAAACATTGCGCAGCAGCTTGAGCGCCGCATCGCTTTCCGCCGTGCTATGAAGCAGGCGGTCGGCCGCACGATGCGCCTTGGCGCCAAGGGAATCAAGATTGCTTGCGCAGGTCGTCTTGGCGGTGCTGAAATCGCACGCAAGGAAGCATATCGTGAAGGCAGCATTCCGCTTCACACGCTTCGTGCAGATATCGATTATGGTACGGCAGAAGCACATACGACCTACGGCCGCATCGGCATCAAGGTTTGGATCTTCAAAGGCGAAGTCCTTCCAGAGAAAAAGCAGCAGAAGGCTGCGACTGAAGGGAGCGAAGCATAATGTTATTACCGAAGAGAGTCAAGTACCGCAAGCAGTTCCGCGGTCGCATGAAGGGCAAGGCAAACCGTGGCAATAAGGTCAGCCATGGTTCGTATGGTCTCGTGGCGCTTGAGCCGGCTTGGATTACGAATCGTCAGATTGAGGCAGCCCGTATCGCGATGACGCGCTACATCAAGCGTGGCGGTCAGGTCTGGATTAAGATTTTCCCGGATAAGCCGGTTACCGCAAAGCCGGCAGAGACGCGCATGGGTTCCGGTAAAGGTTCGCCTGAATACTGGGTATGTGTCGTCAAGCCGGGTCGCGTCCTCTTCGAGATGGACGGCGTGTCGAAGGAAATCGCGCAGGAAGCCATGCGCCTTGCAGGGCATAAGCTTCCGATCAAGACGAAGTTTGTCATGCGCGAAGATGTAAAAGCAGAGGGTGGTGCAGTAAATGAAGGTGAGTGAGATCCGCGAGCTGAGCGCAGATGAACTGAGCCAGAAAGTTGCTACGCTTAAAGAAGAGCTTTTTAACCTCCGTTTCCAGCTTGCTACCGGCCAGCTTGAGAATCCGATGCGTATTAAAGAAGTCAAGAAGTCGATCGCGCGTATCAAGACAGTACAGCGCGAGAATGCGATGAAGGCGTAATTTGATATGCAAGGCCGGGTGTACATGAAAAACTCGGCATGAGGAAGGAGGCTCAACTGTGAGCGAAAGAAACGTACGTAAATACAGAATCGGCAAGGTTATCTCCGATAAGATGGATAAGACGGTCGTCGTAGCGATCGAAGAGCTTAAGCAGCACAAGCTTTACAAGAAGCCGGTCAAGCGCACGGTGAAGTTCCATGCGCACGATGAGAAGAACGATGCTCATGTCGGCGACAAGGTCGCCATCATGGAGACGCGTCCTCTTTCAAAGACCAAGCGCTGGAGAGTCGTCGAAGTCGTTGAGCGCGCAAAATAATCTATAAAGGAGGTAAGAGTAAATGATCCAACAGCAAACCATTCTGAATGTTGGCGACAACACGGGCGCAAAGGAAATCATGTGCATTCGTGTGCTCGGCGGTTCCTATCGCAAGTATGCCAACATCGGTGATGTCATCGTCGCTGCTGTCAAGTCCGCAGCTCCGGGCGGCACGGTCAAGAAGGGCGACGTCGTCAAGGCAGTTGTCGTGAGGAGTGTCAAGGGGCTTCGTCGTCCGGATGGTTCCTATATTCGTTTTGACGAGAATGCAGCCGTCCTCATTAAGGACGACAAGACGCCGCGCGGCACGCGTATTTTCGGACCGGTGGCAAGAGAGCTTCGCGAGAAAGACTTCATGAAGATCGTCTCCTTGGCTCCGGAAGTTCTTTAAGACAGAGGAGGTGCAATTTTGTCTCTCGTAAAATTGAACGTGAAGAAGGGCGACACGGTTCTCGTGCTCGCTGGCAAGGACAAGGGCAAGCAGGGCAAGATCATCGAATCTCTGCCGAAGAAGGGCAAGGTCGTCGTTGAGGGCGTCAACAAGGTGAAGCGTCACACGAAGCCAAACCAGAAACATCCGGAAGGCGGCATCATCGCCAAAGAAATGCCGATGCACGCTTCAAAAGTGCAGCTTGTTTGCCCCGCTTGTAACAAACCGACCCGCGTTGCACATAAAGAAGTGAACGGTAAGAGCGCACGCGCCTGCAAGAAGTGCGGCGAAGTTATCGACAACAAATAAGATAGGAAAGGAGGAAATCAAGTGGATAGATTACAGGAAAAGTATCAGACGGAAGTCGTGAAGGCCATGACGGAGAAGTTCGGCTACAAGAACGTCATGCAGCTTCCAAAAGTTGAAAAGATCATTATCAACATGGGCGTCGGCGAAGCTGTCGGCAATCCGAAGGCACTCGATGCTGCTGTTCATGATCTCACGATCATCAGCGGGCAGAAGCCGCTTTTGACGCGTGCAAAGAAGTCTCTTGCAGCTTGGAAGCTCCGCGAGGGCATGCCCATCGGCTGCAAAGTCACACTCCGCGGTGCGCGTATGTACCAGTTCCTCGACAAGTTCATGAATGTCGCTCTTCCCCGTGTCCGCGACTTCCGAGGCGTCTCGCAGAACGCATTTGACGGTCGCGGCAACTATGCTGTTGGCCTCAGAGAGCAACTCATCTTCCCGGAAATTGAATACGATAAGATCGACAAGATCCGCGGAATGAACATTGTAATCGTAACGACGGCAAACACGGACGAAGAAGCACGCGAGCTCCTGAAACTCCTCGGCATGCCGTTCAAGGGTTAAGGAGGATTTATCATGGCAAAGAAGTCTATGGTTGAAAAGTGGAGCAAAGACCCGAAGTACTCCACACGCAAATACAATCGCTGTAAGATTTGCGGCCGTCCGCACGGCTATATGCGCAAGTTTGAAATGTGCCGTATCTGTTTCCGCGAGCAGAGCTATAAAGGTGCAATCCCTGGCGTAACAAAGGCCAGCTGGTAAGTTTTTTCCAATTCGAAAGGAGGATATCGGTTCCATGGCAATGACTGATCCTATTGCAGATATGCTTACGCGTGTGCGTAACGCGAATTCCGTATACCATGAGACGGTGAAGATCCCGGGCTCGAAGCTCAAGTGTGCAATCGCTGAGGTTCTGAAAGACGAGGGCTTCATCAAGGACTACACGTTTGAAGAGGATGGCAAGCAGGGCATTCTTACAGTTGAACTGAAGTATGGTCCCGCACGCGAGAAGGTCATCACGGATCTCAAGCGCATCTCGAAGCCAGGTCTTCGTCAGTACGCGAAGCACGATGAGCTTCCGCGCGTCCTCGGCGGTCTCGGCATCGCTATCATCTCGACCTCGAAAGGCATCATGAGCGACAAAAACGCTCGCAAGGCTGGCCTTGGCGGCGAGATTCTCGCTTACGTCTGGTAATGAAACTGTGTAGTCAGGAGGTGTACTGATGTCAAGAATTGGTAATGCACCGGTTGAAATCCCCTCTGGAGTGACGGTCAAGGTCGCAGAGGACAACCTGGTGTCGGTAAAGGGCCCGAAAGGTGAACTTTCGCGCCAGATCCATCCGGAAATGAAAGTAACCGTCGAAGGCAACGTGCTTAAAGTCACGCGTCCTTCCGACGATAAGCCACATAGGTCACTTCATGGTCTTTCCCGTTCGCTTATCCACAACATGGTGGTCGGCGTTACGGATGGCTTCGAGAAGCACCTTGAAATCAACGGTGTTGGTTATCGTGCTCAGAAGCAGGGCAAGAAACTTAACCTTTCCCTTGGTTTTTCTCATCCTGTCATCGTCGAGCCGCCGAAAGGCATCGAGTTCGACGTGCCGAATGCTAATGCGATTACAGTCAAGGGCATCGACAAAGAAGTTGTCGGCCAGGTCGCAGCAGAAATCCGTTCCTTCCGTGAGCCGGAGCCTTATAAGGGCAAGGGCATCAAGTATGCGGGTGAGCACATCCGCCGCAAGGAAGGCAAGGCCGGTGCAAAGGGTAAGAAGTAAGAACAAGGAAAGGAGTGAAGATCTGTGCTTCAGAAATCTGATAAGAATAAGGCGCGCCAGAAACGCCATCTGCGCGTTCGCAACCATATCCACGGCACGGCAGAGCGCCCGCGCCTTAATGTCTATCGCAGCCTAAAGAACATCTATGTTCAGGTCATCGATGACGAGCGCGGTGTAACGCTTGCCTCCGCTTCGACGAAGGACAAGGGGTTTGCCAATTATGGCGGCAATATCGAAGCCGCGAAGGTCATCGGCGCAGAGATCGCAAAGCGCGCGATGGAAAAGGGCATCACGGAAGTTGTCTTCGACCGTGGCGGCTACATCTATCATGGCCGCGTCGCAGCACTTGCCGAGGCTGCTCGCGAGGCAGGTCTTAAATTCTGATTAAGTGCCAAAAAGGAGGTAAATGAATGGCTAGACATATGGACAACGAAACTCCTGAATTCGAGGAGAAAGTTGTATATATCAACCGCGTTGCAAAAGTCGTCAAGGGCGGTCGCCGCTTCTCTTTCTCGGCGCTTGTCGTCGTTGGTAACAAGAAGGGTAAAGTCGGCGTTGGCCTCGGCAAGGCTGCCGAAGTTCCCGAGGCTATCCGCAAGGGTGTCGAAGATGCAAAGAAGCATCTTGTCGAAATCGCTCTCTTTGATGGCCGCACGATTCCGCACGGTATGGTCGGCATCTTCGGTGCAGGCCGCGTTATGCTCAAGCCTGCCGCAAAAGGTACCGGCGTCATCGCTGGCGGCCCTGTGCGTGCTGTCTTAGAGCTCGCTGGTATCAAGGATATCCTGACGAAGTCCCTCGGCAGTGCAAACCCGAACAACATGGTTCGCGCTACGATGGAAGGCCTTAAGAGCCTCAAGCGCGCGGAGACGGTTGCAGAGCTTCGCGGCAAGACGGTTCAGGAAATCCTGGGTTAAGGAGGACTATCATGGCAAAACTGAAAGTAACGCTTAAGAGGAGCCTGATCGGTCGTCCGGAGACGCAGCGCCGTACGGTTCGCAGCCTTGGCCTGCATAAACTCAACTCCGTCAATGAACTTCCGGATAATCCGGCAGTTCGCGGTCAGCTTCATAAAGTAGAACATCTCGTCTCTGTCGAAGAGATTGCAGAATAAGGCAGGAGGAAAGATAAATGAAATTACATGAACTCGCACCTGCCGCAGGTTCCCGCAAGACAAGAAACCGTGTCGGACGCGGTCTCGGCTCCGGCAATGGCAAGACGAGCGGTCGCGGCATGAAGGGGCAGAACTCCCGCAGCGGCGGCGGTGTCCGCACAGGTTTTGAAGGTGGGCAGATGCCTATCTATCGTCGCCTTCCGAAGCGCGGTTTTAAGAACGTCTGGGCTAAGACGTATGCAGAAGTCAATGTCGAGACGCTGAATCGTTTCGATGACGGCGCTACGGTTGACCCAGTCGTCCTAGTCGAAGAGGGTGTTTTGAAGAACGTCCGCGACGGTATCCGCATCCTTGGCGGCGGCGAACTCAAGAAGAATGTCACGGTCGTTGCCAATGGCTTCACAAAGAGCGCCGTTGAAAAGATCAAGGCAGCTGGTGGTACGGCAAAGGTCATTAATCCGGAAAACGGAAACCAAGAGGTACTCTGAGATGCTTCAATCTCTGGGAAACATCTTCAAGATTCCGGAGCTACGTCAGAAGGTCATCTTTACTCTTGTCATGTTCGCGATTTTTCGCATGGGGACGCACATTCCTGTCCCTGGCGTTGATCCGCGGGCTATTGAGCAGCTCTTTGCCAATGGCAGTCTGTTCGGTCTCTTAGACCTTTTCTCGGGCGGTGCGTTTTCGAAGTTCTCCATCTTTGCGATGAGCATTACGCCGTACATCAATGCGGCGATCATCATTCAGCTGCTGAATGTCGTTATACCCACGCTTGAACAGTGGTCGAAAGAGGGTGCTGAAGGACACAAGAAGACGACGCAGGTCACGCGTTATCTAACCGTAGTTCTCGCCTTCTTACAGGCACTCGGCATGTCCATTGGTTTGAAGTCGGCAATCTTAAATCCAAATCCCGTGAACATCCTGATCATTGCAATTACCTTGACTGCGGGCACTGTGCTCCTCATGTGGATTGGTGAACAGATTACGGCACAGGGCGTCGGCAACGGCATTTCGCTCATCATCTTTGCGGGGATCGTTGCAGCGCTGCCGAAAAATATTGGAACGATCTACCACTATGTACAGGCAGGTACGATCAGCTATTTCCAAGTGTTCATTTTTGCCGTCGTCGCGGTCGCGATGGTTGTCTTCGTTATCTACATTGAGACGGGCTTTCGCCGCATTCCCATTTCTTATGCGAAGCGCGTTGTTGGGCAGAAAGCCTATGGCGGACATTCGAGCCATATTCCGCTCAAGGTCAACCAAGCGGGCGTCATTCCGATCATCTTTGCATCCTCGCTCTTGATGTTCCCACCGACCATTGCGCAGTTCGTCGAAAATACGACGGTCAAGCAGATTGCCGCCCATCTTGAATGGGGAACGCCGCTGCAAACGACGCTCTATGTTCTATTGATCATCTTCTTCACGTATTTCTATACGGCAGTTACCGTCAAGATTCCTGATATGGCGGATAACCTCAAGAAATATGGCGGCTTTATTCCGGGCATTCGTCCGGGCGAGCCAACCGCAGACTATCTCGACCATGTGCTGACGCGCATCACGCTGGCAGGTTCTATCTTTCTCGCATTCATCGCGGTGCTGCCGAACCTTTTGGGAAGTGCAACGCATATTCAAGGGGTTTATTTTGGCGGTACAGCACTGCTTATTGTCGTAGGCGTTGCACTTCAGACAATGAAGCAGATCGAGTCGATGGTCGTTATGCGCCATTATGAAGGCTTTATGAAATGATCGAAGGGAGATAAGAGATACATGCATCTTTTGTTAATGGGGCCTCCGGGAGCCGGAAAGGGAACGCAGGCAGCGGTTCTCAAAGAAACCTTTGATATTCCGCACATTTCAACGGGCGATATGTTCCGCGCGGCCGTAAAAGAAGGTACAGAGCTTGGCAAGAAGGCAAAGGCCTGTATGGACGAAGGGAAACTGGTTCCGGATGAAGTCACGATCGGCATCGTCCGCGAACGTCTTAGCAAAGCGGATTGTAAGAAAGGCTTTCTGCTCGACGGCTTTCCGCGCACGGTCGAGCAAGCAGATGCTCTTTCCGGCATCTTGAAGGAGCTTGGGCTTACGCTGACGCGCTGCATCAACATCACTGTGCCGAAGGAAGACCTCGTCGAGCGTGCAGTCGGTCGAAGAATCTGCAAGAAGTGCGGCGAGACTTATCATACGAAGTTCAACCCGCCGGCAAAAGCAGGCGTCTGCGGTAAGTGCGGCGGTGAGCTCTTCCAGCGGGCAGACGATACGGCGGAGACAATGGAAAACCGCCTTTCCGTTTACGAAGCTTCGACAAAGCCCTTGATTAACTATTACAAGAAGGCCGACGCCTATACGGAAATCGATGGCAGACAGGAAATCGACAAGGTCACGAAAGACATCGTCGATGCTCTCAAAGCTTGAAGAAGTATAGAAAGATAGCTGATAGAGTGGGGCGGCCAATCGGTCGTCCTTTTCCTTATGGATACCACCTGTTGTTGGGCATCTTTTCATTTGACTTTGCCCAACGAATCTTATGACTGAATTTCGAAGGAGAATAAGATGTCGAAACAAGATGTTATCGAGGTCGAAGGCAAAGTTCTAGAAGCACTGCCCAATGCTATGTTTCAGGTGGAGCTTGAGAACGGCCATGTTGTCCTCGCGCATGTCTCCGGCAAGATTCGCATGAACTTCATCCGAATCCTTCCTGGCGACAAAGTGACGATAGAGCTTACGCCGTATGATCTCACGCGCGGCCGTATCACATATCGTTTCAAGTAAAGGGATTGATAGAGAGCAATTCCCATAATAGATGATAAAGGAAGATCCATCGCCTCTTTTGAGACGATGGATTTTTTTATGGAGTTTTAGATTGAAATACAGTCTGTTTATGCTATATATTAGTTCAACTAATAGAAAAAAATAAATAATTACTTATCTAGATAAATATATTTTATCGTGTTATAATATCTAATATGGAGAGTATTTTTGTGGAAGAATTTTTATGAATATGAGGAATATTCAAAGAAATCAATAAGAACTCAGCAGCCGAAGGACTGTTGAAGCGGCTTTGGAGAAAGCAGAGACGTCTTAGCCGCAAGGATGTATTCAAAAGAAAGGTGGGAAATCTGCTGCTGTCTCTGCAAATATGGACATGCAGAAGCGAAACATCCACAAGCCTAGGAAAGTTAAGGATAAGCTCGATGGTCTATGTTTTTAGCAGCGGGCAGCTATGTTTGCAATTATTGTAGGCACGCATGGAAGACTGGCGGAAGAGTTTGTTGCCACTGCCAAGATGATTGGCGGAGAGGCGCCAAATCTTCGTGCCGTGACACTTCTTCCAGGAGAAGGACCTGAAGATGTCATTAAAAAGTATAAGAAAGCTTTAGAGGAGCTTGATACTACGGGCGGTGTCATTTTTCTAAATGATCTCTTTGGCGGCAGCCCGTACAACGCGGCGATTCGCGTCATTCCAGGGCATGATGATTATGTTGCGGTCACGGGGGTCAATCTCCCTATGCTCTTGGAACTGATTACAACACAGGCATTTATGCCAGATACGACGCTGGAGGAGGCACTCGAAAAAGCGGTCGCATCGGGTAAGGCAGGCGTGCAGGTATTTCCCGAGGAGAAGTCGCCGCTGGCGAAAAAGAAGGCAGAGAAAAAAGCTGTTGCTGTTGCGAAGACCAATACTGCGGAAAAAAGTGGAAAGCTGATGGATATCGCATTTTGCCGCATAGACGACCGGCTTATTCATGGACAGGTCAAAACTGTCTGGACAAAGGTGACGAAGTGCAATCGCATCATGTGTGTGTCGGACGAGGTTGCGAAAGACACGATGCGCAAGAACCTTCTGATTCAAGTCGCGCCTCCAGGCATTAAGGCGTATGTCATTTCGGTCGATACGGCGATTAAAGCGTACAAGAATCCAAAGTACGGTCCTTTCAACACATTCTTTCTTTTCACAAATCCGACGGATGTTCTTCGCACTGTAGAGGGAGGGATTCCCTTCAAGTCTGTGAATCTCGGCGGCATGACGTACAAAGATGGCACGACGCTGATCAGTCAGGCAGTTGCAGTATCGAAAAAGGATGCGGCATCGCTCGTTAAGCTGCATGAGAAAGGCATCGAGGTTGAGATACGTATGCTAGCATCAGATAACAAAGGCGATATGATGGCCGCACTTAAGGCAAAAGGTCTCGCCTAAACATCATTCAGATAGCCTCCCGTAGGGAGACAGGCACTATGTTATAGGAGGTAGGAAAATGGAAGTATCTACGTTACAGCTCGTTGCGCTCTTCTTCGTCGCTGGTCTTATTGGCGTCGGAAGTGTTGTCGATGAGTCCATGATTTATCGTCCCATTATCTCTTGTCCGCTCACGGGACTGATTCTTGGCGATCTCACAACGGGAATCATCTTAGGGGGCACACTTGAGATGATTGCTCTCGGCTGGATGAATGTCGGGGCGGCAATGGCACCAGATGGTGCACTTGCAGGCGTTGTCTCAACCATCCTTGTTGTCGTCGGACACCAAGAAATCGGTACGGGCATTGCGCTGGCTGTGCCGTTGGCAGCGGCCGGACAGGTCCTGACGATCTTTGTTCGTACGATTACGGTCTTCTTCCAGCACCTGGCAGATAAGTTTGCAAGCAGAGGCAATACCTTTGGCATCGACATGTGTCATATCGCTGGCATGTGCCTGCAGTTCATCCGCGTGGCTATTCCTGCGGTAGCAATTGCAGCAGTTGCCGGCACGGATATCGTCGACGAAGCGCTTGCCGCTATTCCGGAGGTCATCACACACGGCCTTCAGGTTTCCGGCGGTTTCATCGTCGTTGTTGGTTATGCAATGGTCATCAATATGATGAATGCGAAATCGTTGATGCCGTTTTTCTTCCTCGGGTTCCTCATCGCTGTGTTCACGAACTTCAATCTCGTTGCGTTCGGCGCACTGGGGCTTATCCTCGCTTATTTTCACATTAAAAGCATGGCACGCGAAGCGAATGCATCTGCACACAACGCTTCCTCGACGGGCGATCCGCTGGATGATATTGATGATTCTGAGCTCATGTAAGGGAGGAGCAGAAAATGGCAGAAAAGCATATTACGAAATTTGATCTCATCAAAGTCTTTATCCGTTCCAACTTCCTGTTAGGCTCATTTAACTTCGAGCGTATGCAGTCCATGGGCTTTTGCGTTGCTCTTATCCCTGCACTCAGAAAGCTTTATTCTGGAGAGGAACTCGCAGCCGCTCTTCGGCGCCATCTCGAGTTCTTCAACACACATCCTTTTCTTGCGAAGGCGATCATGGGCATTATCATCGCGATGGAGGAAAAAAAGGCAAACGGTGCCGATATTCCCGAAGCGACTATATCCGGTGTTAAGGTCGGTCTGATGGGGCCGCTTGCCGGTGTCGGCGATCCGATTTTCTGGGGCACGCTTCGCCCTATGCTAGCGGCACTTGGCGCAGGCATTGCGGTGTCTGGTTCTGTGGCAGGCCCGCTACTCTTCTTCGTTGTCTTTAATGTGATTCGTCTCTTAATCAATTACTTTGGTGTCATGTACGGCTATGAAAAGGGCACCGAGCTTGTCACGGAAATTGGCGGTGATAAGATTCGCTACCTTACGGAAGGCGCGTCGGTTCTGGGACTCTTCGTCATGGGTGCGTTGGTTGCCAAGTGGACAAGCGTCAATATGCCACTCGTTCTTTCCGAATATGTAGCACAGGACGGCACACATGTTGTTACGACCCTTCAGTCGGTTCTTGATAACCTCATGCCATCCATTGTCCCGCTTCTCATGACGTTTGCCTGCATGGCAGCAATGAAAAAAGGCGTGAATGCACTGCTTATCATTGTGGCACTTTTCGCTATCGGCATCATCGGCTATGCGCTTGGCATTCTTGCCTAACCTATAGCATACAAAAGTCCCCTACTGTGAGGGGACTTTTGTATGCTATAAATTCTATAATGCATTTTGATAAATTTTAGGATACAATCATGCAAGCCGTTGGAGAATAAAATTTGCATGTTAAATATAGTAGGATTCAAAAATACTGCGCCAACATATCGCGTGGGATACGTATGCGAAGATATACACCTGCTTCTTGATCAACCTCTTTCAGGATGCGTTTTTCCTCGTGAAGTTTTGAAAGAAGTGCTCCCTCATGGTATGGCAATAAGAGTGTAACTTCTATGTCTTTTGCCCGAAAGAAGTGTACAATTTCTTTTTGAAGTTCTTTGAGATTTGTCCCTGTTCTGGCTGAGAGAATTACACCCTCACGACCATGGAGTATAGGCAGACATTCCTGTTCCATGGTATCTTTGTCAAGTGCATCGGCTTTATTGAAGACTAGAGTATCGGTTTATCTGCTGCGCCGAGTTCGCGTAAAACTTCCATAACCGCCTTAATTTGTTCCTCATAATTGGGATTCGATGCATCGATGACATGCAGAAGCAGATCTGCTTCTGCAGCTTCTTCCAGTGTCGCATGAAAGGCAGAAATAAGCGCATGTGGAAGTTTTTGAATGAAGCCGACTGTATCCGTCAGTAGGATTTCATCGATACCTTCTGCTGCCATACGGCGCGTTGTCGGATCGAGCGTTGCAAATAGTTTATCTTCCGCAAAGACTTCGGCTCCCGTCAGTGCATTGAGTAGAGTCGACTTGCCTGCATTTGTATAGCCGATAAGCACTACAACGGGAATGCTTGCCTCACGGCGGCTCGTGCGGTGACGTTTCTGCGCCGCACCGATGCGGCTGATTTTTTGCTCGATGTCATGGATGCGCGAGCGAATGCGGCGACGATCGACTTCGAGTCTCGTTTCTCCGGGACCACGCGTTCCGATACCGCCGCCAAGGCGAGAAAGCACGAGTCCTTGTCCACCGAGACGCGGCAAATTATATTTCAGCTGAGCCAGTTCAACTTGCAGCTTGCCTTCGCCAGAACGGGCACGCTGTGCAAAAATATCGAGAATCAGTGCCGTGCGGTCAACGATTTTCAGTCCTGTCAGCTGCTCTAAGTTACGTTGCTACGATGGGGTGCTTTCATCATCAAGGATAAGAAGGTCTGCATCGAGGTTCTGCGCCTCTATCGAAAGGCTTTCAACTTTGCTGCGCCCAAGAAAGAAGACAGCGTCTAGCTTTTCTCGCTTTTGTATAAAAGATCCGACCACCTCTGCACCTGCTGTATCGGCAAGGCGTGCAAGTTCTGCTATTTAAGTCTTCTATGGAAAGATGCCCCCCGCTGAACCAATCCACACCTGCGAGAATGACACGTTCTTTTTCAGATTCTGTCTTATGTGTCTGCTTTTCGCCAAGTCTTCGATTGATCTTTTGGATGAGCGTGAAGATATTAATGTGCAGAAGCGATGTTTCACTTGCAGGTTCAATGATAGAAAGCATTGGCGATCTATCTGCCAGATCATTTCCGCTTAAGAAAGCTATAGATCCGACAAAATACCATTCTCCGTTTCGCCAATCGCCGCCATGACATCAAAACGAAGATTTTTTAGAGAGGAAAGATCTGGAGGAGAAAGGCGGACGTCGCTTAAAGGATGTGTGTAAATGCAGCGAATGCCGGAAAGACGTTTTTCTGAACGTGCAGTAAATGCTGGAAGTTCAACGGTTGCTGTATCGCCGACAGAGATCGAGACGACCTTACCGCGGCGATTGATGTAGACTGCGACCTCATGCTCTAATTTTGCCGTAATTGCTACCATCTACGCATTAAGTTCACGCGTAGAAAGCTGTGTAGGCGGCACTTTCATCTCATAGAATGCCGCAAGTTCCTGGATAAGATACGTTTTGATATGAGAAAGATCACCTTGTACCTGCATAGTATCGCCTCCTTAAGAAAAAGTCTTCCAAGCAAGGAAGATTTGTAGTTCATTGCTTACATACGAAAAGAGGAAGCTCTAAAGCTTCCTCTTTTCGTAACTGATATATTTGCGCAAATTTATCAGAGAGCACGCTCGACCTTGCCGGAACGCAGGCAACGAGTGCAGACATTGAGACGTGTCGTTTCACCATCGACAACAGCGCGTACACGCTGGATGTTCGGCTTCCACTTACGCTTTGTCTTTAAATGAGAATGGCTGACATTGTTGCCCGTCATCTCGCCTTTGCCGCAAACTTCGCAGTAACTTGCCATGATTACACCTCCAATTCAGTAGAAAAAATCGAATCTACGTTACATGTTACGGATATGCGTGCCCCACGCAAACACCTCGTTACGCAGGCGATCGTGCACTTGTACGCTGAAAACCGGCGGACTTCTTAAACGCGCTGCGCTTGGACGAAAGAAGTCCGCCGGAGCGTACCGTGCACTTTTCCCGCTTGCTTCACTAAGGTTTGCTTAGGCGCATCGTATTCTTCCGTAACATTTACGGTAGAGCCAAAAAATCTTCTACAAATAATAAAAGCAGTATAGCACATTCTATAGGGAAAAGACAAGATGTAAGAAGTGAAAAGTTTCTCGGCAATTTGTTTCTAATATATAAAATTTTTAAGAAACGGTAGGAAATCTTAGCTGTGCATGATATACTAAAAAATATGTATAGTAAAGGAAGGGAGACTGGTTTATGTTACTCGGACTTACCGTGCCAAAACTTCTCTTAATACTTTTCATCGGCCTTGTTGTCTTTGGCCCGGGGAAGCTTGCCGAAGGTTAGGAAATCTCTAGGTGAAAGCCTTCGCGCCTTTAAAGCTGCCAAGGGCATGATAAAGAACAGGCATCTGGCAAAGGCTGTGGCGGCACAGCGATTTCATCGCTTGCTGGCTAAGCTGAAGCGAAAAGCTGAAAGTATTGATAAAGCTGAAAGTATTGATATAGAATTTCGTATAGTGGATCGATTCTATCCGAGCTCCAAAACCTGCCATGCCTGCGGGCATATCCATAAAGGTCTGAAACTCAAAGACCGTGTGTATGTTTGCCCCGCATGTGGCTATACCGAGGATAGAGATATCAATGCTTCGCTAAATTTGAGAGATGCTGAAGAATATCGGATAGCTTAACAACAGAAGTTCCGCTATATGTACCGATGGCTAGTCGGGAATTTACGCCTTTGGAGTGCTGTACAAACGCCAGTAGCCTGTCTTTTTTTGCGGCGAGAGCGAGTACGATGAACAAGGAAGTTTCTAAGACATAAACATTTTGATCTATGTTTTTAGTAGCAGACAAGCCTGACGGTAGAAAAAAAGTCTAGGATGTAGACTGACTGTTTAGAAGGGAGGTATCTCGGTATCTAAGTGCTTCATGGCTTTAGTATGGCTTTGACTGAGCTTGGTAAATTTTGATTTTATGGAAATAGATAAAAAAGATACGGAAGGGACGGCGCAGGTATATAGAAAGACGCGGCGTCGTGTAAAGCGAAGCTATCGCCGCGCTGTTCTTTTAGGAATCGTTCTTCTCGTTCTTTGCTTTTCAATCACCGGTATTTATGCGATGACGCATTCAAAGCTGAAGAGAGGCGCAGCTGTTGGCGATGATAACATCATCCGTATCATGCTCCTAGGTGTCGATCAGAGAAAAGACGATGTTGGGCGCAGCGATACGCTCATGGTTGCTGCTGTCGATACGACGAGTGAGAAGACAGCGCTTCTGTCCATTCCGCGTGATACATGCACGGAGATCGACGGAAATGGATACGATAAGATTAACCACGCATATGCCTTTGGCGGACATGAGCTTTCACAGAAAAGTGTTGAGCATCTTCTCGGCGTCCCGATGGATCACTATATCATCATCGACATTCAGGCGTTTAAGCGTATCATCGATATGATCGGCGGCGTCGATATTGATGTGGAAAAGCGCATGTATTACGAAGACCCTTGGGACGATGACGGCGGGCTCGTCATAGATCTTTCCCCAGGCGAGCAGCATATGGACGGAGAAAAGGCGATTCAGTATGTGCGTTACCGCGACGGTGAAGGGGATATCGGACGCATTGGACGGCAGCAGAAATTTATGAAAGCTGTACTTGCCAAAGTCATATCGCCGGAGATTCTGCCGCGTTTGCCGAAGCTCATCGATGAGATGAAACGTGCAGTCGTGACGGATATGACGGTGTCCGAACTCATGGACTTTGTACAGATTCTGAAGAGCGTCCATAACAATGGATTTGCCGCACATATGGTTCCGGGGCAGCCTGCCTTCCATAAGGACATCAGTTATTGGATTCCGGATATCTCGGACACGCGTGAACTTCTCTACAGCGAACTTGGCCTTTCTATGAAAGAGGAAGATCAGGAAAGGGCAGAAAAAGATGAGAAAGAATACTTAGCTGCATTGCCAAAGGATCTTCAAATTACCCAGAAGAAAGAGGGCGAGGCGGCTGCTCTGCCAAAGAAGACGGAAGACAAACCGATGAAGCCAAACGAAATCTCTGTGATGGTCATCAACTCGTCTGGTATCAACGGCGCGGGCGCATCGGTTGCGGAGGCGCTGCAGAAGAAGGGATTTATTATCTCAGGCGTTGAGACGGGAGAGACCGATTCCCGCGAACAGACCACCATTACGACGTCGTCGAGAAATACCGATGTTTTCTACGGGATGCCCTTTCTCTGCATCATTCGTGACGGCGGCAGTTCGAATCAGGCGGTCGTCAATATTGGACGCGATTATAAACGATGAGATGTTTTAGAACGATTCTCATTAGGATAAGGTGAGGTAGAACGTTGAGCGCGCTCAAGGCAGTTGGATTAAAGAAAGAATTTGGAGCAGAAACACTCTTTGACCAAGTCTCTTTTGATGTTATGCGTGGAGACAAGGTCGGATTCGTTGGGCCAAATGGTGCTGGAAAGACGACGCTGATGAAGTGTCTCTTGGGACTGGAAGAGCTTGACGGCGGCACAGTGGACTTTGCAGCGGCGACAGTTGGCTACGTCGAGCAGCAAGCAGATTTTTCCAATGGCACGCTTTATGAAGAGTTTCTTCGTGCCTTTGATGATATCATTGCGCTCGAAGCAAAAAAGCATGAGCTTGAGCGGCGCATAGCAGACGGCGATGCAAAGGAGCTTGAGGCATACGGCAAGGTGGTCGACCGCTTTGAAGATCTTGGCGGGTATGACTTCGAGAGCCGCATTCGCCGTGTCGCCTTTGGACTCGGCTTTACAGAAGCAGATTTTAAGAAGAATACCGCACATTTTTCAGGCGGACAGAAGACACGCATCTGCCTGACAAAAGCGTTGCTGCGCGAGCCGGACTTCCTTTTTCTTGATGAGCCAACAAACCACCTCGATATCGAGATGACGCAATGGCTCGAAAACTTTTTGCGAAACTATGCGGGCGGCGTTCTCATCATCAGCCATGACCGCTACTTTCTCGATCGTGTCGCGACGCGCATCTTAGAGCTTGATGGCGGGCAGGTGACAGCATATGCGGGCAATTATACCTATTATAAAAAGGTGAAATCCGAGCGCCGAGCAGCACTTGTCTCAGCCTATGAAAAGCAGCAGGAGCATATCAAAAAGACTGAGGAGTATATAAGAAAATACCGTGCGGGGATTAAAAGCAAGCAGGCGCGCGGCAGGGAAAGCCAGCTGAGGCGCATGGAGCGCATTGTTCTTCCGCCGGAGGATGCGACGTTTAACTACTTTGCGTTGGCAAAGCCGCCGGAATGTGCGCAGCGCGTGGCAGAGATGGAAGACGTTTCTTTTTCCTTCGGTCGCCACTGCATTTTTTCACACGTATCGCTTCTTATCCGAAACGGTGATGGCGTTGCGCTGGTCGGTCCCAATGGTGCGGGAAAGACGACGTTGCTTCGTTTGCTTGTCGAAGAACTTCAGCCGGAAGCCGGGCGCCTGAAGATTGGTTCCCGCGTCAAGATTGGGTACTTTTCGCAGCAGCACGAAGGTCTTCACATGGAAAATACAATCCTTGATGAAATCATGTACGAGTTTGGCCTCGATGAAGAGCAGGCAAGACGTTATCTCGGTGCCTTTCTCTTCCATGGAGATGAGGTTCTGCGCATTATCGGCGACCTCTCGGGCGGAGAGCAGTCGCGTGTCGCCTTTTTAAAATTGATGCTGACGGGGGCGAACTTTCTCATTCTTGACGAACCTACGAACCATCTTGATATCCCTGCGAGGGAAGCCGTAGAAGAGGCCTTGATGGCATACCCGGGCACATTCCTTGCTGTTTCGCATGACCGTTATTTCCTAGACAAGGTCGCAAACTGTACCTTGGAACTCAAAGACGGTGCTCTGACTGAGTTTTGCGGCGGCTACAGTTACTATCTGATGAAAAAGGAAGCAGAAGAAGAGGCACGCGCAGCGGAAATAGCAGCAAGTTCGGCAGATGAGGAAAAGGCAGCAGCGGCAAAGCCTATACGCGATGTGCAGTCGTCCGAAAATGAAAATCGCCGGCAGGAAAGAGCGGCTACAGAGGCAGAGAACGACGTCGAGCGCGCGGAAGAAGGCCGCTTGAAGAGCATGAGCGATGAAAAGCGCACAGAACTGGCAGCACGCGCGGAAGCTGAAATCGCCATGGCGGAGGCCGAACTCAAAGGACTGGAGTATCAGATGAACCAGCCCGATGTGCAGGCCGATCCAGCAAAGAGCATCGAAATTGCAGAGGCGTACGAGGAAAAGGAAAAAGAGATTGCCGAGCGCTACGCAAAGTGGGAAAAGCTCGTACAATAATTTTAGAAAAAATGACAGCCATCGTCTCTTTATGATTTTGCTGGAAGATCTCATAAAGTGAAAAGGCAAATGCTAGGATAAGGCGCGGTCTTTTAGAGAGGCTGTCAGAAGTTTAAAAAGTTTTGTTTTGAAAGGAGGGGAGAAGATGACCGTTGAGCAGCAGACATTAGATGGATTGGTTCCACCAATTCCCGATACAAAGGAAACTTTGGAAGGAACGGTGGATTCTGTCATCTTTTCCCGGGAAGACGGGGGCTTCACCGTCTTTCGTATGAAACCCTTTCATCAGAACAGTCGTATTACCGTGACAGCAGAAACTGCGGCGCCGCTTCTCGGTCAGCAGGTCAAGCTTTTGGGCACATGGGTGCAGCACCCGCGTTTCGGGCAGCAGTTTAAGGCGGTTTCGCTTCACATTGAGGCACCGTCTAGCGTCGAGGGTATTGAGCACTTTCTTTCCTCCGGCGCCATTGACGGCATCGGCTCTGCACTGGCGCATCGCATTACCGAGCATTTCGGCAAGGATACGATGAAGATTTTGGAAGAACATCCGCACCGCTTAAAAGAAGTGACGGGTATCGGTCAGAAAAAGCTCGAGACAATCATAACTTCCTTTAAGAGTCAGTCAGAACTTCGCGATATTATGCTCTGGCTCGAGGTTCATGGTATCTCCAGTACTTTTGCTGCGCGCATCTATAAGAAATATTCTTCCTCTTCGCTGACTATGTTAGAACATCACCCGTATCAGCTCGCGCGCGAGGTCGAGGGCATTGGGTTTCTTACAGCGGATGCGATTGCTAAATCCATCGGTATCGAGGGCGATGACGCAGCGCGCATTGAAGCGGGCATTGACTATGTGCTTTCCAAAATCGCGACGAGCGGGCACTGCTGCATGCCGGAAGACCCATTAGCAGAAAAAACAGCGGAGCTTCTCGGTGTTGATACCAGGCGTATTCGTACAATCCTTGCAGACGCACTGAAAAGGAAGCATCTCTCTGCTGAAGATGTCGGCGCTGAGACGCTGATTTATCCGCCCTATCTCTACCGTGCTGAAAAGGCAGTGGCAAAAAAGCTGCTTCGTTTGAAGAATAAGGCGAAGTGCATCGACCCGGCAGAAGATCCCTTTGACCTCGTCCACGGCTGGGAACAGGCGGGAGGCATGGAGCTTGCCAAAGCCCAGAAAGAGGCCGTTGCCGGCGCCATTTTGCATGGCATTTTCGTCTTGACCGGCGGTCCTGGTACGGGTAAGACAACCGTTATTCGCGCGATGCTCGACCTTCTCGAAGCGGAAGGCAGTTCGATTCTTCTCGGTGCGCCGACGGGGCGTGCTGCCAAGCGTCTTCAGGAAGCGACGGGGCGGAAGGCAGTGACCATTCATCGCCTCTTAGAAGCGCAGGGCGTCGGCGGAGAGCTCATCTTTATGAAAAACGAGGACGAGCCGCTGGAAGCGGATGTCGTCATCCTTGACGAGGTCTCGATGATGGACGTCGTTCTTTTAGATAACTTTCTCAAGGCAGTGGCCGATGGGACGCATGTCATCTTTGTCGGTGACGTGGATCAGCTGCCTGCCGTTGGCCCTGGCGCTGTTTTGAAGGATATCCTTGCTTCTGGCGTGGTTCCGAGCGTGTGCCTGACGGAAGTTTTCCGCCAAGCGGGAGAGAGCACGATTGTATTCAATGCACACGCAATCAATGCAGGACGATTGCCCGTGACAGCGCATGAAGGAGACTTTCAGTTTTGGGAGATTCGTGATGCAGAGACAACGGCGAAGAAAATTGTCTCTCTTTGTGCGAATTATCTGCCGAAACAAGGTCTTTCACCGCTTTACGATGTACAGGTCCTCTCTCCCATGCACCGCCAGCCTTGCGGCGTTGACAACTTAAACCGCCTGCTGCAAGAAGCCATCAATCCGCCAAATCCGACAAAGAGTGAGTTTCGCTCAGCGACCATGGTTTTTCGCGAAGGCGATAAGGTCATGCAGATGAAGAACGACTACCAAAAACAGGTCTTTAACGGCGATATCGGCTTCATCACATCGCTTAGCCCCGACGGCATTGCGGTGCGCTTTTCTGAGGAAACAGTGAAGTATGAAAAGCAGGAGCTCGGCGAACTGACGCTTGCCTATGCGATGAGCGTTCACAAGAGTCAGGGAAGCGAGTACCCTGTTGTCGTTATGCCGCTTGTGCCGGGGCATCGCATCATGCTGCAAAGAAATCTTCTCTACACTGCCGTGACGCGTGCAAAAAAGACCGTTATTCTTCTCGGTTCACGAGCGGCACTCAATGCGGCCGTTGAGAACGACCGCACGAAAAAACGTTATACCTTGCTCGCTCAGCGATTATATCATGGAAATTAAACAAGGAACTATTGATGGATCATCCGAAGACAAAAGAAGAACTCATTGAGAGACAGGCGCAGCAGATTGCTGTACTTGGGGAAGAAAACGAACGACTAAAGGGAGAGCGCGATAAGCTTTTGCGCCGCCTTGCTCATCATCGCGAAAGCTCCCCAGCAGCAGGCGGTTCTGTGGAAGTTGAATTTTACCCCGGAGAGAAGATGGAGATTCTTGTCGAAGTCGTGCGGGATGCAAGATACCGTCTCCTTGAGGGAAGCCGCCGTGCAGATATCATCGATGACTTTCTGAGGGGAAACCCGACGAGAAATTTGCCGGCACAGAAGGGCGAGAAGCTCAAGAAGATTCTGAAAGGCTATAAAGTTTTAGACGCTGCGACGCGTTCGAAACTTGAAGATCTTGGTATCGATATCGAAGTGACAAAGAAGCACTATAAACTGCGCTACTACGGCGACAGCCGCTATACACTCTCACTTCCCTGCAGCGGGAGCGACAATCTTCGCGGCGGAAAGAACAGTGCGTCGAATATCATCAAAAGATTTTTTTAATGAAATCTACCGAGGCGTACCGTGCACTTTCTGCGCTTGCTTCACTAAGGTTTGTTCAGGCGTATCATATTCTTCCGTAACATTTATGATAGAACCAGGATCTTTCCCAAAGTGTATAAAAGCGGCGCTTTTTCGGCGTCGCTTTTGTCATTCGATACAATGATAATTTTTTGAGGAGGTAACCATGCAGAAAGCAACCGATTTATCCATCCGTCATTTTAACTTCTGGCCAAATCTTTCCGAAGAGGAAAAAGAGCTTCTCAGTCGGCACACCCGTCTCGTGACATTTAAAAAGGGTGACCAAGTGCATCGCGGGCCTCTCGACTGTATCGGTGTTCTCCTCGTTAAGAGTGGGCAGCTCCGTGTCTACACACTTTCAGAAGATGGGCGTGAAGTCACGTTCTACCGCCTTTTTCCAGATGACCTTTCCATTCTTTCCGCCGCCTGTACACTGGAAGCTGTTTCCTTTGATGTCTACATTGATGCAGAAGAAGATACTGAGGTATTACTGACAGATGCGGGGACGCTGAAAAAACTTCTCGAGCAGAATATCCATGCGCGCTGCTATGCTTATGAACTCGCCGCGACGAGGCTCTCCGAGATGCTTTTCAAGATGCAGCAGATTCTTTTCCTTTCGGCAGATCGCCGCCTTGCCATCTTTCTGTTAGAGGAGAGCAAGAAATGGAAAAGCGATGTCATCATGCTGACGCATGAGCAAATTGCACGCTACATGGGCACAGCGCGTGAAGTTGTCAGCCGCCTTGTCAAATACTTCAGTCAAGAAGGATGGATCAAGACAGCAAGAGGGCGCGTGGAGATCATCGATAAGAAAGCGCTGACAGATGTGGCAGGTATCTGAATGCCGGATTCAGGAAAGAAAGGCCTCCAATTCTTCGGCGGAAAGCTGTCCGACAGAAGTCTTTTCTTTTACGCCGTTCTGGAACATCATGAGTGTCGGGATGCTCATGATGCCAAATTCCTGTGCAAGTTCTGGTTCATCGTCAATATTCACTTTGCAAAGCTTGATTTCAGGATGTTTTTCAACATATGCATCGAGTATGGGGGCGAGCAAGCGGCACGGCATGCACCAGCTGGCCCAGAAATCTACCAGAACAGTTCCAGAAGCCTGCCTGACCTCTGCATCAAAATTTTCCTTTGTAATTGTAATTTCCATCATAGTGAACCTCCGTATAAACGATGATTTTAGTATAGTGAAAGCGTAATGAAAAATCCGTGAGCTGCGCACAGTCGATGGAAAGATTCGTCCTTTGCAAGTAAATTGTTGACAAGCATAAAAAAACATGATATGATTAATATTGTTAAAGTAAAATGCAGAGATTGAGATAAGTAATCTTACTCATGTTTTTAGAGAGTGGCAGGCTGGTGTGATGCCATAGCAGGATAGGATGAAATACACTCATGAGCAGCAGGTTGAACGGATTTCAATAGATGAAGTTTAAGTAGGCTGTGTCGGATCGCCACCGTTATCATAGGCTAGGATATGTTTGTATCTGAAAAGAGAGGCTTGCATCAGCAAGCAGGGTGGTACCGCGAGTTATCAGCTCGTCCCTGTTCAGGGGCGAGCTTTTTTGTTTTTAGAAAACAAACATAGAAATTTATTTCATCATAAAGTATTCATTCAGGAGGAATTACAATGATCATCGTCATGAGCCCAAAGGCAACGCAGGAAAATATCGACCGTGTGATTGAGCGTCTGCATGAGCGCGGTCTTACGGAAAACCTCTCAAAAGGTGCAGAGAACACCATCATCGGTGTCATCGGTGACCGCAAGGTCATCTCGGGACTTGAAGTCGGCATGATGGACGGCGTTGAAAAGACGGTTCGCATCACGGAGAAATACAAGCTCGTCAGCCGCAACTTTCATCCGCAGGATACGATTGTCGATGTTGCAGGCTTCCCTGTCGGCGGCAAGGAACTCGCGATCATGGCAGGTCCGTGCTCCGTTGAAAGCAAAGAGCAACTCTTGGAAGCAGCGAAGGCAGTGAAGGCAGGAGGCGCACAGTTTCTCCGCGGCGGTGCTTTCAAGCCGCGCACGAGCCCGTATGACTTCCAGGGACTGGCACTCGATGGACTCAAGATGCTTCGCGAAGTGGCGGATGAAGTTGGGCTTCGCGTCGTTACGGAGATTGTTGATAAGGAAGATATCGAAGCCGTTGGTGCATATGCGGATGTCTATCAGGTCGGTGCGCGCAATATGCAGAATTTCCAGCTGCTCAAAGCACTTGGCAAGACAAAGAAACCGGTGATGCTCAAGCGGGGTCTTGCAGCAACAATCAGCGAATGGCTGAATGCCGCAGAGTACATTATGGCGGGCGGCAATGAGAACGTTATTTTCTGCGAGCGCGGTATCCGCACGTATGAAACATTCACGCGCAATACGCTTGACCTCAGTGCTGTCGCAGCAGTGAAGGAGCTTTCGCACCTTCCGATCATCGTCGACCCGAGCCATGGTACGGGTCGCTGGCAGATGGTTCGTCCGATGGCGCGCGCTGGTGTTGCAGCAGGCTGCGACGGCCTCATCATCGAGGTGCATCCGCATCCGGAAGTCGCCCTCTCCGATGGCGATCAGAGCCTTACGCCGAAGAACTTCAATGCGCTGATGAGTGAACTCGGTAAGATTGCAAATGTCATGGGGCGCACTCTGTGAGCCGGACAAATCTAGCCATTATCGGCGTCGGTCTTATCGGCGGCTCTCTGGGGCTTTGCCTAAAGGCGACCATGGGAGAGGCGATTCACATCACGGGATACTGCCGCACGCAGGCCTCCATGGATAAAGCGGTGCTTATGAGCGCGGTCGATGAGGTTTCTCCGGATATCAAAGTGGTCGTAAGAGACGCAGACATCGTATTCTTAAGCCCTCCGGTTCTTCAGATTGTCCCGACGGTAGAAAAAATTCTTCCTTTCCTGAAGCCGGGAACGATTTTGACAGATGCCGGCAGTACGAAGGAGTATATCTGGAAGCATCTCAAGAAAATTCTTCCCGATAACATCTATTATATCGCAGGTCATCCGATGGCGGGACGCGAAAAGAGCGGTGTCGAGGCGGCAACGAAAGACCTTTTCCAGGGAAAGGCCTATGTCATCGTCGAAAACACCGGCGCGCCAAAAGAAGCTCATGAAAGGCTCATGCGTATTCTCCGCCACACCGGGGCAAACTTTACCACGCTAGATATCAAGGCGCATGATCGCTGCGCTGCTGTCATCAGCCATGTTCCGCATGTCGCTGCCTCAGCGCTCGTCACCCTTTTGAGCCGTTCGGGGAGCGATATTAACTCCTGTATGAAGCTCATCGGCGGCGGCTTTACCGATACGACGCGCATTGCGTCTTCGAATGCGGATATGTGGGCGGATATCTGCATGACGAATAAGCAGGCAATCGTCGACAATTTGAAAGGCTTGCAGACCATCCTCGGTGAGGTCATCCGATCGATAGAGAGCAACGACCGTCCGGCAATCTACGACTACTTTACTGCGGCAAAAGAACGCCGCGACTTTGCACTGGAAAAAGCGACGAAGAAATTCGATCCGAACTGAGGAGAATAAAATAAAAAAGGTCAGGGATTTTCTACAAGACGACAGAATGCCTTGACCTTTTTTATTATGGTAAGTATGTTGTATCAAGAAGAGGAAGTAAAACATGAAGGTAAATTTAGCGGATCTTGCTAAGGCATTTCAAATGTCTGATGTCTGTCAGGGTTACGTTGATGTACAAGAGGGGAAGGTCATATCACTGGGGCGTGAGAGCGATGAGGCGGAGATGGAACGCACGCTGAAGTTAGAAGAAAACTGGGCGCGTTTCATTCCCATCCCCAATGTGATCGACGAAATGAGGCGCGATATGATGGAAAAATTCGCCGCTCGCCAACCAAGGAATAAGCGTGAAGAACTGATACATATCCTGAAGAAAGCCGGTGCAATGACAAAATTTTATAAAGCCATTCGACAAGGCGACCTTAGCAGCGCATGGGAAGCTTTTCAAAAGGCGTATATGAAAGAGGCAGCAAGAGCGTGGTGCGAAGAAAATCAGATAAAGTACGGCGAATAGAAAGTATAAGATCCTTTTATTTTCATATTAAGCAGGAATTTTTAGAGAAAGATAGAATATAAAAACAAAATATAAGATAATTATAAAATTTCTATAAAGAAAAGGGGGAATTAAAATGGCAAAGTTTTGTAAACAATGTGGTGGATCTCTTGCCCTGACGGATAAAGTCTGTAGTAATTGTGGAACACCGGTTGTAGATGCAGCAGCGACGCCGGCAACGACACCCATTGAAAATATAAGTACATCACCTGTAGCATCTCCAGATTCAGTCTCGGCACAGTCGATAACTACAGCGAATCAACCGAGCATAGGTGCAGCAGCGACGATGGAAAAGCGCAGCTTGGTTAAACTGATACTTCTTTCTATTATTACGCTTGGTATCTATGCAATCTATTGGCAGTATACGTTTACTGAAGATATACATCAGATGGTAGGGAGGAAGACGACACCGAATTATATCTTAGTTTTAATATATAGCATCATTACACTTGGTATCTACGGTCTTATCTACCTGTCAAAGGTCTGTGCGACGTTGAATGAGGCGAAGGATATACGACAGATGGAAAGTGAGCGTCTATCAGATTCGACAATTATCATTCTTGCTATTGTCGGTGCGCTGTTATTTCCCCCTTTGACGTTTTTTGCTCAGTATAAAATAATTGTTGCTTATAACGATATCGTTATATATGACAAGGAAGCTGTCGGTATGGCTGCTTGAGCGATAAAAAGGACCACTTATATTAGTGGTCCTTTTTATGTTGGTATCTGCTTTAATAGATTATATTCAGCTGATAGCCGTTTTTATGCAGTGCCGCGATGATACGGTCGATGTGATCGTGGTCATGGGTCTCAACAGTGACTGTCAGAACGACTTTTTGGAAGCTGTCGGTGACTTGTGTCTGGTCGTGATCAAGATTGATGACGTTTGCATTTTCCTCAGCTAAGATGCGCGAGACGTTGAGTAGCTGACCAGGCTTATCCGGCAGGAGAACAGAGAAGCGGAAGACGCGGCCGCGGGCGATGAGCGCCTTGTCGATAAGAGCGGAGATGGTAGAAATATCGACGTTGCCGCCAGAGATAATGGCGACGACTTTCTTGCCGTGAAAGTCGAGCTTTTGTAGGGCAGCGAGCGAGAGAGCACCGGCGCCTTCTGCGACGAGTTTGTGCTTTTCGATGAGGGAGAGGAGTGCGTTCATGATTTCGACTTCGGAGACAGTGATGATGTCGTCGAGATATTTTTTACAGAAAGCATAGGAAAGCGTACCGGCGGTCTTGACGGCACAGCCGTCGGCAACGGTGTCCGCAGAAGAAAGCGTCGCAATCTTTCCCCTTTGTATAGCTGCCTTCATACAGGCGGCATTTTCTGGTTCGACGCCGATGACTTTGACTTGAGGGTTGATGGATTTTGCTGCAAGCGCAACACCTGAGGCAAGGCCGCCGCCGCCGATAGGGCAGAGAATGGCATCAACGTCCTTTAGTTCCTCGGCGATCTCGAGCGCCGTCGTACCTTGTCCTAAAATGACCTCTAGGTCGTTGAACGGATGAACATAGATGTAGCCGTGCTGTTTCTGCAGCTCGAGGCTGTGTGCAAAGGCATCGTCAAAGCCATCGCCGAAGAGGACGACTTCGGCACCGTAGGCGCGCGTCGCTTCGACCTTTAGAATCGGCGTGGTTGCAGGCATGCAGATGACGGCCTTGACGCCGAGTTTCTGCGCTGCAAAGGCAACGCCCTGTGCATGGTTGCCGGCAGAAGCGGTGATGACGCCGCACTTCTTCTCGTCTTCACTGAGCTGACTGATGCGGTTGAAGGCACCGCGGAGCTTGAAAGCGCCTGTGTGCTGGAGATTTTCCGGTTTTAAGTAGACATGGTTGCCGGAGAGCTCGGAAAAGTAGTCGCTTTCGATGAGCTGCGTCTTTCGCGTGGTACCTTCAAGCTGCTTTGCCGCGCGATAGATGTCGGCGATCGTGATCTTTTCTACGAGTTCTTCAACGGTCGGTGCTGTTTTTTCTTCTGCCATGGAGGCTCCTTCTTTCTGATACAAAAGGTGTGCGGTTTGTTTAAGTAGTCTATAGAAAAATGAGGCATGTGTCAATTCTGAGAAAGCATTTCTTGCCGAGGTAGGATTTTTCTCCGCGCCCCTTGCATGCGGGGGCATAACACCATATAATGATGTAAATAAAGAACAGGTAGAACCTCACGGAGGAATTTCCATGCAGTTTACAAAATGGCAGGGCTGCGGCAATGATTTCATCGTGCTCAATGCACTTGACGGCATTCACCGCAACTATGCACCGATGGCGCAAAAACTTTGTGACCGTCACTATGGGATCGGAGCCGATGGCATTCTCGCCATCGAGCCGTCGGATAAGGCAGATTTCCGCATGCGCGTCATCAATGCAGACGGAAGTGAGGCGGAGATGTGCGGCAACGGCATTCGCTGCGTCTCGCGTTATCTTTACGATAACAAGCTGACGGTGAAAAAGGAATTTCAGATGGAGACAGGAGCAGGTATTCTTGTCCCAAAGATTATGGAAGAAGGCGGAAAAGTGACGGGCATCCGCGTGGATATGGGCGAGCCGCGTCTTCTCGCTGCGGAAATTCCGGTCACTGGTTATGGTGACGGCAAGGTTGTTGATGAGAATATCGAAGTGCTCGGCAAGGTGTACAAGATGACCTGTGTCTCGATGGGCAATCCGCATGCCGTTGTCTTTGTCGATGCGATCAAGAGCTTTCCAATTCATGAAGTTGGCACACATTTTGAGCATCATGCGGCATTTCCTAAGCGCACGAATACAGAGTTTGTTGAAGTGCTCGATAGGGGACATGTCCGTATGCGCGTTTGGGAGCGCGGCGCAGCAGTGACGCTCGCCTGCGGCACAGGAGCTTGTGCGACGCTTGTCGCGAGTGTCCTAACCGGTCGGACAAATCGCAAAGCAGAAGTACAGCTTGACGGCGGCACGCTGCTTATTGAATGGGCGGAAAATAATCATGTCCTTATGACAGGTCCTGCAGAGCTCGTCTTCACGGGCGAAGTGGAGGAATGACATGCTTCGCAGTATGACAGGCTTTGGTGCAAGTGAGAAGGCGGCAGAAGATTTTTCTCTCCGCGTCGAGGTGCGTGCTGTCAATCAGAGATTTCTCGAGCTGAACTTCCATATGCCGTTCGCTCTTGTCTCTGTCGAAGACAAGCTGCGCAAACTCGCGCGGACGTATCTTTCCCGCGGCAAGGTTGATTTCTACATACGTTTTGCAAGCATGGCAGGATGTGTGCAGGAGATTCGTGTCAATGAAGCGCTCGTGTATGCTTATCGTGATGCATGGAGAAAAATCGGCAATATTCTTCATGTGGCGGCGCCCGACGACGTGCTTGCCATTGCTTCCTATCCCGATGTTTTGACGGTAGAAGAAGGAAAGCTTCCTGAAGGATTTGAAGGACTGCTGATAGAAGCAGCAGAAGAAGCCCTGCAGCATCTCGATGCCATGCGGCAGCAGGAGGGCGTGTACATCGGCAAAGATTTTTCCTGCCGACTGCATACGTTGGAGGAAAGCCGCGAAGCACTGCAAAAGCTTGCACCAAAAATCGCTGCGCAGTACCGTGCGCATTTAAAAGAGGCGATGGAAGAGCTCCTGGGCGATGCGGCAGTGGACGAAACACGTCTCATTCAAGAGGCTGCCATCTACGCCGACAAAACGGATTTTACAGAGGAGCTCGTGCGGTTGAAAAGCCATTTCGACCAGTTTAAGAACATGCTAGCGAATGCAGAAGAGCCGGTCGGGCGCAAGCTCGATTTCCTCATGCAGGAGATGAACCGCGAGACAAATACGATTGGCTCAAAGTGTAATTTTGCTGACGCAACGCACATCGTCATCTCGATGAAGAGCGATCTGGAAAAAGTACGCGAGCAGGTGCAGAATCTTGAATAAGAACTACGCGGAAAGGGTAGTGCGATGGACATCCGATTGATCAATATTGGTTTTGGAAACTTTGTTTCAGGCAATCGACTGACTGCAATAGTAAGCCCAGAATCCGCGCCCATCAAGCGCATCATACAGGAGGCACGCGATGAGAACCGTCTGATTGACGCGACGTATGGACGCCGGACGCGTGCCGTTCTTGTGATGGACAACGATCATATCGTCCTTTCTGCCGTACAGCCGGAGACGGTAGCCGGTCGCGCGGCGGCAGAACAGTCGGACGATAAGGGAAAGAAGGAGACCGAGTTGGAGGATGCGCTATGAGCAAGGGACTTCTCATCGTCGTTTCCGGCGCGTCGGGAACGGGAAAGGGCACGGTCTGCTCAGCACTTCTCGCAGCAACGCCGACGCTTGGTTACTCGATTTCGGCGACGACGCGTGCGCCGCGGGAAGGCGAAGTTGACGGAGAGAATTACTATTTCTTGACAAAGGAAGCTTTTGAACAGAAGATTGCCGAAGACGGCTTTCTCGAGTACGCGAATGTGTACGGCAATTACTATGGAACGCCACTCGGAAAGATTTTAGAGCGGCGCAAAAAAGGACAGGACGTACTTCTTGAAATTGATACCCAGGGGGCACTGGATGTCATGAAAAAGTGCCCCGATGGTATTTTCATCTTTCTTTTGCCGCCGAGCCTTGCAGAACTTGAGCGGCGCATACGCGGACGTGGCACGGAGACGGAAGAATCCATCGCACGGCGCTTTGGCGCAGCAAAGAAAGAAATCGCCATCGGCAAGAAATATCAATATGTTGTCCTGAATGACGAAGTCAATCGGGCGGTGGAAAGGATTCAATCCATTATCACGGCGGAACACAGCCGTGCAGAAAAAAATGAACGGATAGACGAGGTGCTTAAAAAATGAAAGTCAGCAGCCAGATAGAAATGAGCATGGTTAACCCTTCGACAGACGCTTTGATGCAGAAAGTCGACAGCCGTTATGGTCTCGTCGTTCTCGCTTCGCGCCGTGCTCGTCAGCTTCTCGACGGCGTGCCTCTTAAGAAACTCAAGGCACATTCCACGAAGAACGTGACGAATGCACTCGAAGAGATTGTCGAGGGTAAGATCAGCTACAAGATTGCCAAGGAGAATCAATAAATGAATGTGCTCGCAGATAGGCACATAGTCCTGGGGGTCACAGGCGGCATTGCTGCCTATAAGGCGGTGGAAATCACAAGCCGCTTGAAGAAGCTCGGCGCACATGTCCATGTCGTCATGACGAAGGAAGCGACGGCGTTTGTCACAGAGCGTCTTTTTCAAGAAATTTCAGGCGAGGCGGTCGTCGCTGATATGTGGGCAAAGACTGTTTTTCATGTCGAACACATCGCACTTGCGCGGCTTGCTGACGTCATGCTGATTGCACCTGCGACAGCAAACATACTTGCAAAGGCAGCGGCTGGTATCGCAGACGATATGCTCTCGACAACGATTCTTGCGACAACGGCACCCGTATTTTATGCGCCGGCGATGAATACAAATATGTACGAAAACCCTGTGACACAGGAGAATATCGAACGCTTGAAAGCACGCGGTGCTCAAATAATAGAACCTGTAACGGGGGTTCTTGCCTGCGGTGTTGAGGGTAAGGGGCGCCTGCCAGAGCCTGCCGCTATCGTGGCGGTGCTGGAAAACTTCTTTCGGGAAAAACAGACGCTTGCGGGGAAGAAGATTTTGGTCACGGCGGGCGGTACGGTCGAACCTCTCGACCCTGTCCGCTATCTTGGCAATCGCTCGACGGGACGCATGGGCTACGCTGTGGCAGAAGCTGCAGCACTTCGCGGCGCAGACGTCGTCCTCGTCTCGGGACCGACTGCGCTGCAGGTGCCCACGGGCGTTCGGCACATTCCGGTGGAATCCGCACGTGATATGTACGATGCTGTGCTGAAAGAATTCGAAAGCGCAGACGCTGTCGTAAAAGCTGCTGCCGTTGCCGACTATCGGCCGGCGCGCGTCGCAGTGGATAAGATCAAGAAAAAGGATGGCGAACTTCAACTAACTCTCGTTCGAAATCCGGATATTTTGAAAGAACTCGGAGAGAAAAAGCAGCATCAGATCCTTATGGGGTTTGCAGCGGAGACGCAGAATGTCGAAGCATATGCCAAGGGAAAGCTTGAAAAAAAGAATCTTGACTTCATCGTAGCAAACGACGTTTCGAAAAAGGACGCGGGCTTTGCCGTCGACACGAACCGCATCATTGTCTTTTCCCGCGAGGGAAGCAAAGAGTCCTATCCGCTGATGAAAAAGCGGGAGCTTGCGGATATTCTCCTCGACAAGATAGAAGAAAAGCTCTCTGTCCGCTGACTGGCAGAACTTCTTTTAAAGGAAGTGACAAGATGATATTTACAGCCACCGTCATGGAATATATCCCGACGAATGCGTACTTCTATATCGATGACGAGACGAAACACGGCTTTTTAATTGACCCCGGCGCACAAGCAAAAGAACTTTTGAAACTGATTCGCGAGAAAAACCTTACGATTGAAAAGATTCTTCTGACGCATGGTCATGCCGACCACATCGGTGCCGTGAACGAACTGCAAAAAGCATTGGATGTTTCTGTCATCATGGGGGAACATGGCCGCGACTACAGCGAAAATCCTGTCTGGAACCTTTCCATAGAGTTTGGAAAGCCGATTTGCCTTGAAAACGTCACCTATATGACAGAGGAAAGCCGGATTGCTCTTGAGGGAAAGCCGGATTTCTATGTAACGATCATCAATGCCCCGGGGCATACGACGGACGGTGTCTTATATTACAGCGAGAAAGACAGCGTTGCCTTTGTCGGCGATACGATTTTTAAGGCAAGTTTTGGCAGGACGGATATGTATGGTGGGGATTATCAGACCTTGATGCAGACCATCCGGGAAAAAGTCTTGACGCTGCCGGACGATACCGTTCTCCTCTCGGGGCATTCGGAACCTACGAGTGTGGCAGAGGAAAAAGGAAATTCTTATTATAGCGACTAAATGAGAGAAAACCGCTGCCGAGATAAAGTTAAAAAGCGGGCAACATGAGCTTTTCGTGTTACCCGCTTTGCTGTAGTTTAAGAGATGATACGATGCTTTTCAAAGCAGGAATCACCTGCATGAATATGGCGCGTGTCAATGATTGAAATGTGAGACGATGGATAGGATGAAATACGTCAGTCCGCCGGCGATCAAAGGGCCTACGGCAATGCCTTTCAGGAAGAAGACACCTGCCATCGTGCCGAGGATGAGCGAGGGGACGAACTGCGGCTGTTCCTTTAGAAGTGTCAGCCCGCCACCGCCTGCGACAGCTGCGAGGACACCGGCGATGATGGCGACGATACCCATCGGACTCTTTAAGGACTCGAGCATGGTCGTTCCCGTGATGATGCCTGTCGCAATGGGGACGAGGATAGCAGCGGTGAGGAGGATGATGCCCCAATTGAGTCCCTGCGATCCCAATGCGTTTAGGAGCGTTGTCAGTCCGAGGACTTTGAGCGCGAGGACGATGAGCGTCGCGTAGACAACGGTCATATTGTGCCCGAAGAAGCTCAAGGCGAGAACGATGAGAAGAAGGATGTATTCGCTTGCCAAGATGATACCTCCTGAAATTGTGTTTTAAAAATTTTTAACGGATTTTACTAGGTGAGAATGGCTCACGAAAGCATACTTATACTACCCCTTGTCCGTTGTCTTTGCAAGGAAAAATAGGGAGATTCTTTTTCTTCGCATCGCTCAGGAAAGGAAAGATTCATGCTGCAGGATATTGCACCAAAACACCTCGATAATACCTATCGGCCGGAAACTGTGCCCCATATGGGAAGCGTTGTCTTCGTTTTCAGGGGAAATGACGTTCTCGTGCGGGAAGGGGAAGGGAAACTCTTTCCGACGTACGCTGAGATGAACCGGCCGGAAGTGATTATCTACCTGTTTACAATCGGCGATGCTGCCTTTTATCTGGCAGAGAAAATCGAGGCGGTTCCCACGGGATTTTCCTATACGTCGATGCGAAAAGTGCGTGAGACGAAGAATGCGAAGCAAGCGAGTTTTTTTGCGCTTTATACTGCGTATCACTTAGCGGCTTGGTACCGCGCCAATCGCTTTTGCGGAACGTGTGGAGAGACGACAGTCATGGGAGAGAAGGAGCGCAGCCTAATCTGTCCGCACTGCGGCAATATAATTTATCCGCGCATCAACCCGGCGGTCATCGTTGCCATCATCCATGACGGAAAGATTCTGTTGACAAAGTATGCAGGGCCGCGCGGGTATTACTATGCGCTTGTTGCAGGTTTTACAGAAATCGGCGAGACTTTCGAGGAGACGGCTGCGCGCGAAGCCATGGAGGAAGTCGGTCTGAAGCTCAAAAATATCCGCTATTATAAGTCGCAGCCATGGGGAAGCGCAGCGGATATTCTGGCAGGCTTTTATGCCGACCTTGATGGAACGGATGAGGTACATCTTGACCGCATAGAGCTTAAGACTGCCGAATGGAAGCGCCCGGAAGAAGTGGATCTGCAGCCGGATGACTGGAGTCTGACAAATGAGATGATGAAGCGTTTCAAGGATGGCCTTCCCTGTTGATACGCTCTAAAGGGAAAAGTGTTTGCTATTTTCCCATGGATGTGCTATAGTTAGTTTTAAACGAATAAAAGCATTTGTCTTTGGGGCGGGGAGTATTTCCTCACCGGCGGTATAGCCCGCGAGCCTTTTGGCAGGATTCGGTGAAATTCCGAAGCCGACCGTATAGTCGGGATGAGAAAAGACAAGTATGTGCAAGGGAATGCGATGTTTTGGCATGGACGTTGCCGTATCGCTTTCTCTATTGCTGGTTTTCACATACCTGTGTTTCCGCCGCCGAGGTTTTCGGTGGCTTTTTTTATTCTATCTTCGGAGGTGAGATGTGTGGAGGATGAATTCTTTATGCGCGAAGCACTTCGCATTGCGCGCAATGCTGAGGGGCGGACAGCGCCGAACCCCATGGTGGGTGCCGTTATTGTAAAGGATGGGCGCATCGTTGCCGAGGGATGGCATAGAAAGGCGGGCACAGCGCATGCGGAAATTCATGCGCTCAAGATGGCGGGCGAGCTTGCTCGTGGAGCGACGCTCTATGTGACACTAGAACCTTGCGCACATTACGGGCGCACAGGACCTTGTGCAAAGGCGGTTGCTGAGAGCGGCATTCAGCGCGTCGTCGCTGCCATGCGTGACCCGAATCCACTCGTTGCAGGCAAGGGCATGAAGATACTTGAGGCTGCAGGTATCGAAGTCAAGGTCGGTGTCTTAGCGGATGAAGCGCAAAAGCTCAATGAAGTCTTTTTGAAGTGGGTGGTCACAAAGTGTCCCTTTGTCGTCTTAAAGACTGCTATGTCACTTGACGGAAAGATCGCAACGCGGTCAGGTGCTTCGCAGTGGATAACTGGAGAAGCGGCAAGGCATTGTGTTCATAAACTCCGCGACATCTATGCAGGCATTCTCGTCGGCATTGGCACTGTGCTCGCCGATGACCCGAGCCTTACGACGCGCTTACCCGGCGGAAGTGGAAAGAATCCCGTCCGCATCATCCTAGACAGCAAAGCGCGGACACCGCTCACTGCAAAGGTGTTGACCGATGGTGCAGCGGAAACGATTATCGCCGCTGCACAAAACGCACCGAAGACGCGCATCGAAAGGCTCAAGGCGGCGGGCGCCGTCGTTCTCGTTTGTGGCAGGGAGAAGGTCGATCTTGCGGCACTGATGAAGATGCTTGGAGAACGCGAAATTTCATCCGTTTTCGTCGAAGGCGGCGGGCGCGTGAACTTTAGCTTTCTTCGCGCAGGACTGGTCGATAAGATACATGCCTTCCTCGCACCGAAGCTCATCGGCGGCAGGGATGCTCTGACGCCCGTCGAGGGAGAGGGATTTGCAGATCTGGCGGATGCTGTCGAACTTGAACATATAAAGACGGAGATTCTTGGCAGTGACCTGCACCTTTCCGCGTATGTTAAAACGTGTAGGAAGGAGGGGGCAGATGTTCACAGGAATTATTGAAGAACTCGGCGTGGTCCAAAAGATTGGCGGCGGCAAGCTGACGATTAAGGCGCATGAAGTTTTGACCGATGTCCACATTGGCGACAGCATCGCGGTCAATGGCGTTTGTCTGACAGTGACACAGTTTACCGCTGCGTCCTTTACCGCAGATGTCATGCCCGAGACGATACGGCGCACCTCGTATGCGAATCTCAGCGTAGGCGTGCCCGTCAATCTCGAGCGCGCGCTCCTTGTGGGGCACCGCCTCGGCGGGCACATTGTCAGCGGGCACATCGATGGGCGTGGTATCATTGAGGAAATAAAGGATGAGGGAAATGCCGTTCTCATTCGCATTGCGGCAGAGCCGAGCATCCTGCGGGGCATCGTCGAAAAGGGTTCTGTTGCACTTGATGGCATCAGTCTGACGGTCGTCTCTGTCAGCGATAGAGATTTTACCGTCAGCATCATCCCGCATTCGCGGCGGGTGACAAATCTCAGCGTGAAGAAGGTTGGCGACTTTCTAAACATTGAAAACGATATTGTCGGAAAATATGTGGAAAGAATGCTTTCTTTGCCGCCCGAAACACGGGAGGCAGAGCCTGTGAGGCGGTATGCAGAAGCATCGAAGCTCACGCGAAACTTTCTCATGGAATATGGATTTTGATTCAAGGGGCGCTGCCCAAGCTTAGTTTAGTGATAGAAGATTCCACGGATAAGGGGGATATTATGTCGGATTTTGCAACGATTGAACAGGCGATTGATGACCTGAAGCATGGAAAGATGATCGTCGTCGTCGATGATGAAGACCGCGAGAATGAGGGTGATATCATCTGCTCGGCAGAGTTTTTAACACCAGAACAGATGAACTTTATCGCAAGCTATGCCAAGGGGCTTATCTGTACGCCCTGCGACGGCGAGCTCCTCGATAAGCTCGGACTGTCACAGATGGTTGCGAACAACACGGATAATCATGAAACGGCATTTACGGTTTCCATCGACGCCTATGACACGGAGACGGGCATCTCAGCTTACGAGCGCTGCAAGACGGTCAAGAAGATGATCGATCCGATGGCAAAACCCTCGAGTTTCCGCCGTCCGGGACATGTCTTTCCGCTGCGTCCTGTCGAGGGCGGCGTCCTTCGCCGTGCGGGACATACGGAGGCAACGACCGATCTCTTGCGTCTTGCGGGGCTCTATCCCTGCGGCCTTTGCTGCGAAATCATGGATGACGATGGCCACATGATGCGCACACCGCATCTCAAGGAATTTGCAAAGAAGCATGGGATGCATATCATTTCCATCGAAGACCTCATCGCTTACCGCAAGCGTACGGAAAGCTTTGTCCGCGAGGTCGCAAATGTTGACTTTCCAAGCAAATACGGTCATTTCCGCATTCATGCTTTTGAAAATACACTCAACAAGAAATGTGATATTGCCGTCGTAAAGGGCGATGTTCGCGGCAAGAAGGATGTCCTCGTTCGCGTGCATTCTGAGTGCCTGACCGGAGACGCTTTGGGCTCGCTCCGCTGCGACTGCGGCGATCAACTCGCCCTTGCACTCAAGAAAATCGAAGCGGAAGGCGAAGGTGTTGTTCTCTATATGCGCCAGGAAGGGCGCGGCATCGGACTGGCCAATAAAATGCGCGCTTATGCACTGCAGGATCAGGGACTCGATACGGTTGAAGCGAACGTAAAGCTCGGCTTTGCACCGGATCTTCGCGACTACGGCCTTGGTGCACAAATCCTTTCAGAGCTGGGGCTTACGAGCATCCGTCTCATGACGAACAATCCGGCAAAGCGAGCGGGACTTGAAGGTTATGGTCTTGAAATCACAGGCCGTGTGCCGCTGCAAATTCATGTGACAAAATTCGACAAAAAGTATATGACAGTCAAGAAGACAAAAATGGGGCATCTCCTTGATGAGGAGACCCTTGGCGAAGAAAAATAAGCATTTTTCACGATAGATTTTGGAGGCAAGACCATGGCTAATATTATCGAAGGACATATTTCCGGCAAAGGACTGAAATTCGGCATTGTCGTCGCGCGATTCAATGAATTTATCACGAGCAAGCTCCTTGGCGGCGCGCTCGATACCCTCCATCGCCATGAGGCAGAAGATGAGGATGTCGATGTTGCCTGGGTGCCGGGCGCATTTGAGATTCCAATGGTTGCAAAGAAGATGGCAGAGTCCGGTAAATACGACGCGGTTATCTGTCTCGGCACGGTGATTCGCGGCTCAACGAGCCATTACGACTATGTCTGCAACGAAGTTTCAAAGGGCGTCGCACAGGTAGGTTTATCGACGGGCGTTCCAACCATCTTCGGCGTGCTCACGACGGAAAATATCGAGCAGGCGATCGAACGTGCGGGCACGAAGGCAGGCAACAAGGGAGTAGATGGTGCCATGGCTGCGATGGAGATGGCCAATCTTTTAAAGAAGGTCGGTTGAGATGAAGATCGGTATTATCAGCGATACGCACGGCCATGAAGACGCATGGCAAAAGGCCTTTGACAAGCATTTTAAGGATGCGGATCTCATCCTTCATGCAGGGGATGTACTTTACCACGGGCCGCGCAACCCGATGAAGGCGGATTATAATCCTGCGGGGCTTGCAGAAAAAATCAACCATTCTCCCATTCCAGTCGTTATCGCAAGGGGAAACTGTGACGCGAGCGTCGATGCGAGCTGCTTAGAGACACCGATTCTTGCGCCGTATGCCTATGTCTACATGGAGGGAAAGCGCATCATCGTCACACATGGGGATGCCTGCATGACGGATGCGGAAAAGGATGCGATGGCAAAGCACCTCAAGGCGGATCTCTTCATTTCAGGGCACATCCATGTCATAGTATTGGAAAAGCGTGGTCATACGATTTTCTTAAATCCTGGCTCTGCTGCTCTTACAAAGCGTGAGGACGGGCGCAATACAATAGCGGTGCTTGAAGATGGCGTGATTCACATCTATGACATTGATACCGACGAAGTGCTTGCTGAAGGAGAATTTTCCTAAATGGCGAAAAAGAACGATCATCTTGTCAAAGCTGTCGCAGACGGCGTACGTGTCTACGCTGCTGTGACAACCGACCTCGTAAATGAAGCCATCCGTCGTCACGGCTGTTATCACGTGGCAGGTGCGGCACTTGGGCGGACGATGACGGGTGCGCTGCTTCTGGCGGCAAACTTAAAGAATAAAGAAGCATTGACGCTTAGCTTTGACGGGCATGGACCGCTTGGAAAGGTTACCGCAGACGCGACACCTGAGGGGTATGTGCGTGGCATGGTCACCGATCCAAAAGTCGAGCTTCCGCTGAATCCGCTCGGAAAAATTGACGTTGGCGGCGGTATCGGCACGGATGGACTCGTCACCGTCACGCGCTTCACGGGGCTGCGAAATCCCATCGTCGGCAGTGCTGCGATTACAGACGGTGAAATCGCAGATGACATCACAAACTATCTCTACGTCTCGGAACAGACACCGTCGAGTGTCGGGCTCGGCGTTCTCATTGCGCCGGATTATCACTGTCTCGGTGCTGGTGGTTTCATCATTCAGCCGATGCCGGATGCGACAGAGGAAACCATCGGGAAGCTCGAGAAAAATCTCCATGCAGTCAAGTCCATCTCCCGCATGGTAGAAGACGGTTATGATGCCCGCGGTATCATCGGTGAATTGCTTACAGGTTTTGCCATCGATTACCTCACGGAGACAGCGCTTGCTTTTCGCTGTCCGTGTTCGAAAAAGCGCATCGAAAGCGTTCTCATGAGCCTTGGCAGAGCGGATCTAAAAAGTCTTGTCGATGATGGCCATGCAGAAGTTGTCTGTCATTTCTGTGGCGAAACATACGAATTTGATGGCGAGGAACTTGAAACGATGTACCGTATGGCAATGCAGGACTGATTTTTGATACGCATAAGGCACGTGAAAATTTGCCTATGAGGAACGGTTCCGTGGGGAGTGTCAAATCTGCATTCCCTATGCTATAATGAGTGCATGAGGCGTATGTTTTCAATAATAGGAGGAATCTCTTGTGAGTCGACCTGCAAATGAAATGATTCTGGTGCTGGATTTCGGCGGCCAGTATAACCAGTTGATTGCACGGCGTGTACGTGAAAATCATGTTTATTGTGAAGTACATCCGCATACATTTCCCATCGAGAGCATCAAGGCGATGGCACCAAAGGGAATCATTCTGACAGGCGGCCCCAACAGTGTCTATGCTGAGGGATCTGCGCTCGCACCGAAAGAACTCTTTACTCTCGGGATTCCTGTACTCGGCATCTGCTATGGTTCACAGCTCATGACGCATATGCTTGGCGGCAAGGTCGAACCTGCAGAGACGAGCGAATACGGAAAGACGGATGTCACGCTTTCGGCAGAAGGAACGACTTCGGCGCTCTTTTCCGATGTTTTGGAAAAAAGCATCTGCTGGATGAGTCACACGGATCGTATCACCGAACTTCCGAAAGGCTTTGTTATAACCGCGACAACGCCCGTTTGCCCGATCGCGGCTATGGAAAACGCAGCGGAAGGGCTTTACGCGACGCAGTTTCACCCGGAAGTCATGCATACGGCGTATGGACATGTTATACTGAAGAATTTTATTTATGACATCTGCAAGTGTGCAGGAGACTGGCAGATGGGTTCTTTCGTTGCAAAATCCATCCGACAGCTTCGTGAGAAGATTGGCACAGGCAAGGTTCTTTGTGCCCTCTCCGGCGGTGTCGACTCTGCTGTCGCCGCTGTTCTTCTTTCAAAAGCTGTCGGTAGGCAGCTGACCTGTGTTTTCGTTGATCATGGTCTCCTGCGGCACAACGAGGGTGATGAAGTCGAAGCGGTTTTTGGTGCAGAAGGGCAGTATGAACTTAACTTCATCCGTGTCAACGCAAAGCAGCGTTTCTATGAAAGGCTCGCTGGCGTCATAGAGCCTGAGCAGAAACGAAAGATCATTGGTGAAGAATTTATCCGTGTCTTTGAGGAAGAGTCAAAAAAGATCGGCGCGGTGGATTATCTCGTTCAAGGGACGATTTACCCGGATGTTATTGAAAGTGGGCTTGGAAACTCTGCCGTCATCAAGAGCCATCATAATGTTGGCGGTCTTCCCGACTATGTCGACTTTAAAGAAATCATCGAACCGCTTCGCCTGCTCTTTAAAGACGAGGTTCGCGCTGCCGGCCGTGAGTTAGGTCTTCCGGAAAACATTGTCAGCCGTCAGCCCTTCCCGGGGCCTGGTCTCGGCATTCGTATCATCGGCGAAGTCACAGAGGCAAAGGTTAAGATCTTGCAGGAAGCTGATTTTATCTATCGTGACGAGCTGGATAAATCTGGCGTTTCAAAAGACCTTGGGCAGTATTTTGCAGCTTTGACCAACATGCGAAGCGTCGGCGTCATGGGCGACGGCCGCACTTACGATTATGCCATTGCACTTCGCGCTGTGAAGACCAGCGATTTCATGACTGCGGATACGGCAGAGATTCCATGGGAAATTTTGCAGCGCATTACGAACCGCATCGTAAACGAAGTACAGGGCATCAACCGCGTGCTGTATGACTGCACCAGCAAGCCGCCCGCTACGATCGAATTCGAATAAGAGAAAAGAAATCCCCGCAGATTTTTCATAATTTGTGGGGATTTCTCTATAAAAGTACAAGGTTTTTATATCAGGAGCGTGATGGAATTTCAGATTAAAAAACAGCTAGCACCGATAGTTTTTTGGCGGTGTAAGGAAAAGGTTATGGTGAATTTTGAACGCGAACGGGAAAAAGTACCCTTTCTCGTGCTCGACGGCGCGATGGGAACCGAGCTTGCAGCGCGAGGGTTCGACACGGATGATGCACTCTGGTCTGCCAAGGCGCTTTTCGAGCAGCCTGCGTTGATTCGCGCCATCCATGCGGCTTACTACGCGGCGGGGGCAGATATATCGACGAGTGCGAGCTACCAGGCGACGGTTGAGGGTTTTGAAAAGAAGGGCTTTGATCGCAAGGAAGCGAAAGAGCTGATGCTTCGCTCGGTGAAACTCACGCGTGAAGCACGCGATACGGCGGCAAAGACGCGCGCGGCAAATCTGCCGCATCCAATGGTTGCTGCATCCATAGGACCTTACGGCGCATATCTTGCGGATGGTTCAGAGTACCGCGGTGACTATACGATTGACAGAAAGGAGCTTGCCGATTTTCATGCGGAGCGTCTTTCTCTTTTAAATGAGGCGGCTCCTGACCTCTTTGCCTGTGAGACAATTCCCTTGCTGGCAGAGGCGGAAGCCGTTTTGGAAGATCTTGTAAAGTATGCACCGGAGATTCCCGCATGGCTTTCCTTTTCCTGTAAGGACGGCGCGCATATCTCGAGCGGAGAAAGCGCGGCAGAAGCGGCTGCGATGGTTGAGCAGTATCCGCAGGCTGTTGCCGTTGGTATCAACTGTACAGCACCGGAACATGTGGCGGGTCTTATCGAGCAGATGCGAACATATACGACAAAACCCATCGTCGTTTATCCCAATTCAGGTGAAAGCTACGATGCAGCAGCAAAGACATGGTGCGGCAGCCCAACACCGTATCAAACCTTTGTTGCAACTTGGTATGAGGCAGGCGCAGCGCTCATTGGCGGCTGCTGCCGCACGCGTCCAAAGGATATAGCAGACATTGTAGCATTTCGCGCCGGTTTGCTGTCATAGAGCGCGTCTGTCTTATGTGATTTTTGGCGTTTCGGTTCTTCGCTCGACCGCATGGCAGCGATGTTTTCAAAAAGGAAACGATAGTGTAGGCAGGTTGTATACTGAAAGAAGTTATTTGATTTTTGTGAAAAGATAGCAGTTGAAATGCGTCCGGGCTTGCGTTAAAATAGGATAAAAGCTGTATCATAGATTTAGGAGGATTTTTCATGTATACGTTTAAGAGCCGTGCGTTTCATGGCATCGAGCCGAAGATTGATGAAGAGGCATTTGTCGCAGAAGAAGCCTTCCTGTCCGGCGATGTTCGCGTTGCAAAGTACGCGAGTGTCTGGCCTGGTGTCGTAGCACGCGGCGACATTGCGCACATCTCTATCGGTGAGTGTTCGAATGTGCAGGATCTTTCCTGTCTCCATGTAGCAGACGATAAGCCATGCATTATCGGCGACTATGTGACGGTTGGTCACTGTGCCTGCCTGCACGGCTGTGAGATCGAGGATCACGTCCTCATCGGCATGGGCGCGACGGTATTGACAGGAGCCAAGGTCGGGCGTGGCTCGATCATTGCTGCAGGTGCGCTTGTCCTTGAGAATGCCGTTATTCCGCCAAACTCGCTTGTCGTCGGCGTTCCGGGCAAAGTTGTTCGCACGCAGGATCGCGTACAGACGATTCACGCACAGGCCATTAAGTATAAGTGCGAATGGGCGATCGAATATGGTGTCTACCCCGAAATCGGCGGCGAAAAATACCATGGCGAGAAGATCATTTGATTTTACGTTAAAAGAAACAGAGCGCTGCGAATTTGCAGCGCTTTTTCTATGGCAAAAGGATTTTCCGTACAAAAAGACGACACCGAAGTGCCGTCTAACATCGGACAATGGATTACGCACCGACGACCGTGTTGAGGTCTTTGATGAGTTGGTCAACGTCGATACCGTGTGCCATAGCACCCTGCTCAATGTTTTCAAAATGTGATGCAGCGCAGCCAAGGCAGCCCATGCCGGAATTGACGAAGACGTCAACGGTATCCGGATACTTCTGAACAACTTCGAGAATGCCCATGTCTTTGGTAATGGCCATGATGGATAAACCTCCTAAAATTCTTTTTTATGATGAAAGAAACTCTTCTCTTTTGTATTATAGCACACTTTGGGGGACTGGCAATAAGTGATTTTGTTACAAAAAGAAACTTTGTTTTTTTGACTTTTTTTATTTTTCCTATTGACATTTTGACTAAAACGAGATAAGATAACAATCGAAGTTAGCACTCAGGCATTTTGAGTGCTAATAAAACAAAAAGAATTTTATTTTGGTAGGAGGAAGATACCTATGATTAAGCCATTGGGCGAAAGAGTTGTCATCGAAGTAGCGGAAAGCGATGTTAAGACAGCAAGCGGGATCGTTCTGCCGGATACAGCAAAGGAAAAACCACAGAAGGGCAAGGTCGTGGCTGTCGGCGCAGGCAAGCTTCTCGACAACGGGCAGCGTGCAGAAGTAGAAGTCAGAGTCGGCGATAATGTTCTTTATTCCAAGTATTCTGGCACGGAAGTCAAGGTTGACGATAAGGATTACCTCGTCGTCCGCGAAAGCGACATCCTCGCAGTCCTTTGATTAAAAGTGAGCCGCATATCCGCGACTTTAGTCGTAGGCGGTTCAGTTTTAAATAATATAGAACGATTAGTTTATATATTTGGAGGCTAATATTTATGGCTAAGCAGATTCTGTTTGAAGAAGAAGCACGCCGCGCACTTGGTCGCGGTGTCGATCAGCTCGCAAATGCGGTAAAGATTACGCTCGGACCAAAAGGACGCAATGTCGTCCTCGACAAGAAGTATGGTGCACCGGTCATCACGAACGACGGTGTTACGATTGCGCGCGATATCGAGCTTGAAGATCCGTTTGAAAACATGGGGGCACAGCTTGTCAAGGAAGTCGCAACGAAGACGAATGACATCGCAGGCGACGGCACGACGACAGCTACCCTTCTCGCACAGGCAATGATTCATGAAGGCATGAAGAATGTCGTTGCAGGCGCAAATCCGATGATTATCAAGCGCGGCATCCAGAAGGCTGTCGATGCTCTTGTGGAAGAGATTAAGGCAAAGGCAAAGAAGATCGAGGGCAAGGCGGATATCGCGCAGGTTGCTACGATTTCTTCTGCGGATGCAGAGACGGGTGAACTCATCGCCGAAGCGATGGAAAAGGTCGGCAAGGATGGCGTCATCACGGTCGAAGAGTCCAAGTCCATGGCGACAAACCTCTCTGTCGTCGAAGGCATGCAGTTTGACCGCGGTTACATTTCCCCGTATCTCGTCACGGATACGGACAAGATGGAAGCTGTCCTCGATGATCCGTACATCCTCATCACGGATCGCAAGATCTCCGCTATCAACGACATTCTGCCGATTCTCGAGCAGGTCGTCAAGGCTGGCAAGCAGCTTGCTATCATCGCGGAAGACGTTGACGGAGAAGCATTGACGACCATCGTTGTCAATAAGCTCCGCGGCACGTTCAAGGCATTGGCTGTCAAGGCGCCGGGCTTTGGCGACCGCCGCAAGGCAATGCTCGAAGACATCGCGATTTTGACGGGCGGCACGGTCATCAGCGAGGAGCTCGGCCGCAATCTTGATTCCGTTACGATGGAAGATCTCGGACGCGCACGTCAGATTCGTTCGACAAAGGAAGAGACGACGATTGTTGACGGCACGGGAGACAAGGCAGCTATTGCCGCTCGCGTTGCACAGATTCGCAAACAGATCGAAGAGACGACGAGTGACTTCGATAAAGAGAAGCTCCAGGAGCGTCTGGCAAAGCTCGCAGGCGGCGTTGCCGTCATCGAAATCGGCGCTGCCACCGAAGTGGAGATGAAAGATAAGAAGTATCGCATTGAGGATGCTCTGAATGCAACGCGTGCAGCTGTTGAGGAGGGCATTGTCGCAGGCGGTGGTACGACCTTCGTTGACATTCTCCCAGCGCTTGACAGACTCAATGTTGAGGGCGACGAAAAGGTCGGCGTCGAAATCGTTCGCCGCGCTGTTGAAGAGCCAGTTCGTCAGATTGCAGACAATGCAGGTCTTGAAGGCTCCGTCGTTGTCGAGAACGTCAAGAAGGCAGGCACGGGCGTTGGCTTTAACGCACTCTCTAACGAGTACGTCGACATGATCGAGACAGGCATTGTCGATCCGGCCAAGGTCACGCGTTCCGCACTTCAAAATGCAGCTTCCATCGCTTCGATGGTGCTCACGACGGAGACGCTCGTTGCAGACAAGCCGGAAAAAGAAGCTCCGATGCCGCCGGCAGGTGCACCGGGGATGGGCGGCATGCCGGGCATGATGTAAGGCGCCACAACCCATAAGGATAAGATACAGCACATTCGTGTAGAAAACAGTCTCGAACAGTTCATGTCCGGGGCTGTTTTTTCGTCTAAGGCTATTGACATTTCCATTCCGGCATTGTACGATAGTACCCGTCAGCGTCTTTGTCTGTCCTTTTTGTGGAAAGGATAGGCAGCGCATAAATCTACGTGAAATCTATGAACGGAAAATAGTAGCAAGGGGAATTCTCTTCCAGCGAGCCGGCGGTTGGTGCAAGGTCCGGCAGGGAAAGCTTTGTGAATGGTTCCGCGAGAGCTCACCGAAAGGCACGATTGTCGAGTAGGCTGGGACGGCTGCTTCCGTTAAAGAGCTACGATATCGGTGTTTTGCTTTGGCAGGACGTCCTGTATCGGAATTGAGAGGGAGAAATTTCTCCGAAATCGGGTGGCACCGCGATACTTTCGCCCCGGCAGAATGCTTTTATTCTGTCGGGGCTTTTCGTATAGGTCGAGAATCTGGCGAGATTGTTTGCTTATGAGGTGGTGAGCGTATGTTTTTGACGAAACTTTGCGGGATGAAGACAATCGAAGCAGCTCGTGCAGCGGAACGTGCCGGAGCGGATATGATTGGTTTTATTTTCTGGAAACAGGCAAGGCGATATGTCGCGCCGGAATTGGCGAGAGAGATTGCTGGGCAGCTTGCGCGGGTAAAAAAAGTCGGTGTCTTCGTCGATGAAGATATATCTGTCGTTCAGAAGATTGCGCAGCTTGTGCCGCTGGACTATGTACAGCTCCACGGCCATGAGACAGCAGAATATGCGGAAGAGATAGGTGTTCCCGTTATCAAGGCATTTCGCTATACAGCGAATCTTTCTGCGGATGAAGTGAACGCCTATCCTGCCGAAATCGCATTGATCGACGCCTATCAAACGGGCGTCCCGGGAGGGACAGGAGAGACATTTGATTGGCGCTGTGCCGCCGAAGTACTTGCAAAGATAAAGAAGCCCATCCTCATTGCAGGAGGTATCTCGGAGAACAATTTCAGAGATGCCATGGAGATATTTCACCCGTACGGTGTTGATGTATCGGGAAGCTTGGAGATAAACGGGGAAAAGAGCATAGCGCGCATCGAAAGCTTTTTGTCCGCCGTCCGTACTTATATGAAGGAGAAGAAAGCGTAAAGGAGTTTGAAGATATGCGAGATATTTTAGCGGAGATCGTCGAGAAGAAAAAGGAGATTGTCCGAGATGCCAAGAAGCAGCTGCCGATTGGCGAGATTATGGAAAACATGTCGTACGCCTCTTTTGAAGGCAGTCATAGCCTTAAGAAACACGGCTGGAGTCTCATTGCCGAGTGCAAGCTTCAGAGCCCGGCAAAGGGGCGGCTGACAAGGTCGCACAGCGTTCTTGAACTTGCTAAGACATATGAGAAAAACGGTGCGACGATGCTCTCTGTGCATACGGATCCGCATTTTCTCGGCAAAAACGAAGATTTTATCGAGGTGCGGAAATCGGTGAAGCTGCCGCTCCTTCGGAAGGATTTTATCATCGACCCGTATCAAATCTATGAGTCGCGTTATCTTGGCGCGGATGCCGTGCTGCTCATCGTTCGAATTTTAACGCCGCAGCTCTTAAAGTCCTTTCTCTATCTTACTTGGAGCCTCGGCATGGACGCACTGCTTGAGGTGCATGATGAAAAGGATCTCGATACAGCCCTTCGGACGCCGGCGCATATCATCGGCATCAATAACCGCAACCTCGTGACGTTTGAAACATCGATTGCAGAGACGTTGAAGCTCATGCCGAAGATGGATAAGACGCGCATCATCATCAGTGAGAGCGGCGTCTTCACCGCCGATGATGTGCGGACGCTGAAGGCTGCACAATGCGATGGCATCCTCGTTGGCGAAGGACTGGTAAGGGCGGAGGATGTTGCCAAGCAGACGAGGCTCTTTGCGGGCGATGCATTTAAGGGATAAGAAGAATTCTGTTTATTTAGGATAGGAAGGGATTAGCATTATGGCAAAAAAAGGAAGATTCGGCGATTATGGCGGACAATATGTTCCTGAGATCGTCATGCCGGCACTTGAGGAACTCGAAGCAGCGTATGCAGTGTATAAGGATGATCCGGCGTTTAAGAAAGAATTTGCGTACTACCTCCATCAGTATGCTGGACGCCCTACGATTCTCTACCGCGCTGATCGCCTGACTGAACACTATGGCAAGGCGACGATCTACTTAAAGCGTGAGGACTTGCTGCATACAGGTGCGCATAAGATCAACAATGCACTGGGGCAGGCACTTCTGGCAAAGCGCATGGGGAAGAAGCGCATCGTCGCAGAGACGGGCGCAGGGCAGCACGGCGTTGCTTCCGCGACGGTTGCGGCACTCTTTGGCATGGAGTGCCATGTCTTCATGGGCGCGTTGGACATTGAACGTCAGAAGCTGAATGTCTTCCGCATGAAGCTTCTCGGTGCAAAGGTCATCCCCGTTTCCAGCGGCACAGGCACGCTGAAAGATGCGACGAGCGAGGCGATTCGCTACTGGGCGACGAACATTGAAGACACGCATTACATCATCGGTTCGGCCGTCGGTCCACATCCGTATCCGACCATTGTCCGCGACTTCCAGAAGGTCATTGGCGAGGAGATTCGCAGGCAGATCATGAAGGAGACAGGAAGTCTTCCTAATTATCTCATCGCCTGTGTCGGCGGCGGAAGCAATGCCATCGGCACCTTCTATGATTTCCACAAGGATGCAGAGGTCAAGAAGTTTGGTGTCGAGGCAGGCGGCAAGAGCGATAAGACGGCAGAAAATGCGAAGACGCTCTCCGGCGCAGGTGAGCCGGGCGTTCTACACGGCGCGTATAGCTATCTGCTGCAGGATGATGACGGACAGGTGATCGAAGCTTACTCCATTTCGGCGGGGCTTGATTATCCAGGCGTCGGCCCTGAGCATTCCTACTTTAAGGACAGCGGTGTTGTACAGTATGTTTCCGTGACGGATAAGGAAGCGCTCGATGCCTTCCAGCGCCTTTCGCGTATGGAGGGGGTCATCCCGGCGCTCGAAAGCTCGCATGCGCTAGCATATCTTGATCAGTTGATGCCCGAGACGAAAAAGGGCGAATCGGTTGTCGTCTGCCTCTCAGGGCGCGGCGATAAGGATGTGGCCATGGTGGCAAAGGTCTTGGAGGAGGAAGTCAAATGAGCACGCGACTGGAAAAGAAAATGGCGGCGCTGAAAGCCGCTGGCAAAAAGGCAATCTTCATCTATATCACGGCGGGCGCGCCGACGGTCGAAGCTTCGATTGAAGCCATTCGCGAAGTGGAAAAAGCGGGTGCGAACGTCATCGAGCTCGGACTTCCGTTCTCTGACCCAATGGCCGATGGCCCTGTCATTCAGACATCGAGTGTCATCGCGCTTAAGAACGGCATGTCTCTCAAAAAGGAGCTTGCGATCGTGAGGGAGATTCGTAAGTTTACAGACATCCCGCTCATAGCCATGGGTTACTACAACAATATGCGCAAATACGGCTTTGAAAAGTTCGTGCAGGATTTTAAGGCGGCAGGACTCGACGGCGTGATTATCCCGGATGTTCCGCATGAAGAGTCCCAAGAACTTCGCGCAATCTGCCAAAGGGAAGACTTTCATTATGCGGAATTCATCACGCCGGGCACGACAGAGGCGCGTATGGAAAAGACGTGTCAAGGGGCAACAGGCTTTATCTACTGCGTTTCGAATAACGGCGTCACGGGGGTTAAGCAGGTGGACTATCGTACCATCGGCAAGGTCTGTGAAAAGGCACGCAACTTTACCGATACGCCGCTTGCCGTAGGCTTTGGTATTGGAAGCCCAAAAGCGGCAGTAGAGGCGGCAGAACATGCGGATGCCGTCATTTGCGGCAGTGCAGTCGTCGGACGTTTGACGGAAGGCAAGAAGGAAGAGGCATTCGCTCTCGTTCGTTCGATGCGCGAGGCACTCGACGCGGCATATTAAAAGCCATGCGGTAAGGAGGCAGTTATGCAGAGAACACCCACGAAGGCAGAGTTTCTCCAACTCTCGAAACATGCGAACATCATCGCCGTGGCGAAAGAGATCAACATGGATCTCGACACGCCGGTTTCCATCTATTACAAGCTAGTCGGGGACGCACCGGGCTTTATTTTAGAGTCTGTCGATACGACACATCAGCAATTCGGCAGATATTCCTTCATCGGTGCGGAGCCCTTTGCACGCGTCGAGGTCTATAAGAACAAGCTGATGATTGAAGAGAGCGGGCGCATGAAATCCATTGATGCTCCGCCTGTTCCTGCGATTAAGAAATATCTTTCGCGCTATAAGAATGCACTCGAGAATGCTGAAATTCCACTTGCCTCAGGTGGCATGGTCGGTTACCTGAACTACGAGATTGTTGCGACGTTTGACCGCGTGCGCGGTATGCATCTCGGCGAAGAAGAACTTTTGGGCGAATTTATGCTCGCCCGTATCCTCGTTGTCTTCGATACGCGCATGAACCGCATGCGCCTCGTCTATATTGCCGATACGGCGGGGAAAGAGGCGGCAGAGCTTGAGGCGTACTATGATGCTATAGAAGTGAAGATGGACGATATAGCGAAAAAGCTTAAAGCGCCGCTCATATTGCCAGAGGGCAGCTGCCCGAAGCGGACAGAAGATCTTAACTTCTTGCAGAAGTTCGGTAAGGCACCGCAGGATTTCCTCGATGCGATTTACGAGGCTAAGGAACACATTTACGCCGGGGACATTTTTCAGGTCGTACCGTCACGTCAGTTCCGCGCGAAAATCACCAAGCCGTGCTTTCATTTTTACCGCCGCTTGCGGCAGGTCAATCCCTCGCCGTATATGTTCTATTTGAATTTCGGTGTGGTGAAGCTCGTCGGCGCCTCCCCTGAGATGCTGGTAAAGACGGCGGGTGAGCAGGTCTACACCTATCCGATTGCAGGTACGCGCCGCCGCGGAAAAGATGTCGAAGAAGATGCCAATCTCGCCAAGGGACTGAAAGCAGATGAGAAGGAATGTGCCGAGCACGCCATGCTCGTTGACCTTGCGCGCAATGACATCGGAAGAATCGCGCGGCCGGGTACCGTGGACGTGACGAAGTTCGAGGAGATCGAATACTTCAGTCATGTCATGCACATGGTTTCGGAGGTTCAGGGAAAGCTTAAGGAAAAGATGCATCCGATGGATGTTTTAGCAGCGACTTTCCCTGCCGGCACGGTGAGCGGTGCGCCGAAGCTTCGCGCAATGGAAATCATTCGTGCTCTCGAGCCCGTGCGCCGCGGCACGTATTCTGGCACTGTCGGCTATCTCGATTTTTCCGGTAATATGGATATGTGCATTACGCTTCGCACGATGCGTATCGAAAACGATGATGAGGCAGTCATTCAGTCTGGAGCGGGTATTGTCAAAGACTCTGTGCCGGAAAACGAGTACCGTGAGATTTTGCAGAAATCAAAGGCGCTCTTTGAAGTCGTCGAGGAGGTGGAAAACGATGTTGTTACTTTTGGATAACTACGATTCCTTTACCTACAATGTCTACCAACTTCTCGAGCGTCTCGGCGCAGAGGTCGACGTCGTGCGCAACGACGTCGTGACGGTTGGGGAAATTCGAAAGAAGAACTACGAAGCCATTGTTCTCTCGCCCGGGCCTGGTCTGCCAAAGGATGCAGGCATTACGGAAGATGTCATTCGCACGCTCGGCGGCAGCGTCCCTATTCTCGGCATTTGTCTCGGTCATCAGGCAATCGGTGAGGTCTTCGGCGGAAAGGTAGTTCGCGCCGATGCGATCGTGCATGGAAAGAGTTCGAGCATTCGCCATAAGAAAACGGGTATTTACGAAGGGCTTTCCGGTGAAATGAAAGTAGCACGCTATCACTCACTTGTCGTCGACCGCGAGACGCTGCCAGACTGTTTGGAGATAACGAGTGAGCTGGAAGATGGCATGATTATGGGGCTTCGCCATAAAGAACTCGATATCGAAGGCATTCAATTTCATCCGGAATCCATCTTGACACCGGAAGGACCGAAAATGATGGAAAACTTCCTTCGTCATATTAAGACGAGAGATATATAAAAATGACTGTGGATGAGGTCTGTCCTATTTTATATCATTCATAGAGAAAGCAGTTGCACGTATTCTTTACGAGAACAGCATCTTTCTTACAAAATTACAGTTCTTCTCTTTTAGAAGGACTGTTTTTATATATAAGTTATATATAAGAAAGAAAAGAAAAGCAGGGGAAACAAGTTTGAAATTTTCGATGAAATTTGACATTTAGTAGAAAATGCGATAATATGATAAACATAACGAAAAGTATTCATGCTTTTTAACGATATGGTTGCGTTAGGATTCTTCCGCGTGGCTTTCTATTACTAGAAAGAGGTTGTACAAAATGGAAAAGATCGATCTCACACAGTATGGAATCAAGGGAACCCCAGAAATCATTCATAACCCTGACTATAAGGTTCTCTTTGACGAAGAGACAAAGGAAGGTCTTGAAGGCTTCGAAATTGGACGTATTTCAGAACTCGGTGCTGTCAATGTCATGACAGGCGAGTTTACGGGGCGTTCGCCAAAGGACAAGTTTATCGTAGACGATGAGACAAGCCATGATACGGTCTGGTGGACGAGTGAAGCGTACCCGAATGACAATCACCGCGCGACGACGAAGGCATGGCACGCTGTCAAGGAGATTGCACAGGAAGAGCTTTCAAACAAGCGTCTTTTTGTCGTCGATGCGTTCTGTGGTGCAAATAAGGACACGCGCATGGCTGTCCGCTTCATCGTCGAGGTCGCTTGGCAGGCACATTTCGTTACCAATATGTTTATCCGTCCGACAGAAGAAGAGCTTAAGAACTTTAAACCGGACTTTGTCGTCTACAATGCTTCGAAGGCAAAGGTAGAAAACTATAAAGGGCTTGGACTCCACTCAGAAACAGCTGTTCTTTTCAACCTCACAGAGCACGAGCAAGTCATCGTCAATACTTGGTATGGCGGCGAGATGAAGAAGGGCATGTTCTCGATGATGAACTACTTCCTTCCGCTCAAAGGCATTGCTGCTATGCACTGCTCTGCCAACACGGATAAAGACGGCAAGAATACGGCAATTTTCTTCGGTCTTTCCGGCACGGGGAAGACCACGCTTTCAACCGATCCGAAGCGCCTTCTCATCGGTGACGATGAGCATGGCTGGGATGATAACGGCGTCTTTAACTTTGAGGGCGGCTGCTATGCAAAAGTCATCAATCTCGATATGCATGCAGAGCCGGATATTTACGGCGCCATCAAGCGCAATGCACTTCTCGAAAACGTCACGCTCAACGATGGCGGCGCGATCGACTTTGCTGATAAGAGTGTTACGGAAAACACGCGTGTTTCCTATCCGCTCAGCCATATTAAGGGCACGGTTTTAGACATCGTTTCGGATCATAGCGCAGGCCCGGCGGCAAAGAGCGTCATCTTCCTTTCCGCAGATGCTTTCGGTGTTCTTCCGCCGGTATCCATCCTGACACCGGAGCAGATGGAATATTACTTCCTCTCAGGCTTTACCAGCAAGCTTGCCGGTACAGAGCGCGGCATCACAAAGCCGACGCCGACCTTCTCCGCATGTTTTGGTCAGGCATTTCTCGAACTTCATCCGACCAAGTACGCCGAAGAACTCGTCAAGCGCATGAAGGCGAACGGCACGAAGGCATATCTTGTTAATACCGGCTGGAATGGTTCGGGCAAGCGTATTTCCATCCGTGATACACGCGGCATCATCGACGATATCCACAGCGGTGCTATCAACAAGGCACCAACAAAGAAGATTCAGTATTTTGACCTCGAGATTCCGACGGAGCTTCCGGGTGTCGATTCGAAGATTCTCGATCCGAAGGATACCTACATGAACCCGCTGGATTGGGAAAACGAAGCAAAGATGCTCGCGAAGATGTTCATCGACAATTTCAAGAAGTATGAGACAAACGACATCGGAAAAGCTCTCGTAGCTGCTGGTCCGAAACTCTGATGATAGCAGTACGCTGATTAAAGTAAAAACCGCCTTTCGAAAGGAAGAGCGGTTTTTTTATATAGCGAATTATAATTAAATTCTTATGAAACTCATATGATTGTCCTTTATGATTAAAAAATAATCAATGATTGGTATAGAAGATATGTGACAGGGTATGTTAGGGAATCGAGGTATATTTATGAAACAAATGTTCAAGTGGAGCGGAGCAATGCTAATGGCGATGCTCTTTCTTTCACCGAGCTGTTTTGCGCGGGATCTCTCGCTTGAAGATGCGATTGGATTGGCACTTTCCGGCAATACGGGACTTCGCATCACGCAGAAGAATGAGATAGCGGCAGAAGAAGCAGTGACTGTTGCTAAGGGTGAAAACGGCGTTTCTGCTAAGGTTTCCGACAATCTTTCTGTCTCGAAAAATTCAAACAGCGACCGCTCAACATCGAATGGGCTGAATGTCAGCGGCAGTCTGCCGCTTTACTCCGGCGGGCGCAATCAGGCAGAGATTCATCGTACAGAGCTTGCGCTTGACGCGGCGGGGCTTGCGACAGAGCGTGAACGCGAAAACCTGAAGCTGAATGTCATCAATGCCTATTACACGGCGCTTGAGGCAAGGCATACGATCGAGGTTCGGCAGGACACGGTAAATCGCTACCAAGATCATTTGAATCTGACGACATCGCTTTTTCAAGCGGGCTCAAAGGCGCGGATTGACGTTATCGATATGAGCGTTCAGCTGTCAAATGCACAGCAGGATCTGATTCGCGCTAAAAATACTTATGAAGTGGATCTTGCAAAACTTCGCGATTACATCAATATCGATCGCAGCGAACCCTTGCGGTTGACGACGGATTTTGTCTATCAGCCGTTTTCCTCGTCGCTCAATCAAGCTGTTGCCTATGCTTATACCAACCGCAAGGATCTTCTTGCCGATATTCACAAGCTTTGTCAGTATGAGGAATCGATGAAATCAGCAAAGTCTGCCTACCTTCCCTCGGTAGATCTTTCGCTTTCTGCGGGGCAGACCAATGCCATAGAGCCGCATTCGGACTCTACGCAGGATATCCGCGGTACGGTTGGGCTGTCGTGGAGTATTTTTGACAGCGGCATCACGCGCGCACGCGTAAAATCAGCGAATAACGATATCGATGTTGCGCTTTTGAAGTACCAGAAAGACAAGGAAGCGGCAGATCTTTCCGTGCGCGAAGCATACCATAATATGCGTGAGGCAGAACAGCGTTTTAACTCGACGGGAAATGCTGTGCGTTTGGCGGAAGAAAACTACTACATTGCACGAGAGAAATATCGCGTCGGTGCAGGTTTGATGGTAGATATTACGGATGCGCAGGCATCGCTTGCGACGGCACGCCTCAACGAAATCAGTGCAAAATATGACTATGTTCGCTACAAGGCGGCAGTGGAAAATGCCATGGGCATCTCGTTGACAGACAGTGAGCGCATGGCGGCTGACCGCTTGGCGCCGGTACTTTTGCCAAAGATCGATGTATCGAAGACGAAAGACGCCGTTGACAGCGGTACCTATGACCGAAAGGCTGCGAATGAGAGCAGCAGGACGTCTGCTGCTGCAAAGAAGAACGAAGACAAGGCGCAGGCACCAGAGCAGCGCGCCATCCAGCCGACCGGCCGCAAGACATCGCGCGATACGAAGAGTGTGGAAGAAGGGCAGATGGATACGTCCGATAACGTTGCGCGCGAGCTTGCAGGAGAGGTGACGAAATGAAAGTACATTTGAATGGAAAAGTTAAGGCAGCGATTGCTGTCATCGTTGTGGCAATCGCTGCCGTTATAGGCTACCGACAATACCAGGAAAAACAGGAGGCTGCGCAGGAGTCACAGGTGGAGACGGTCACTGTCAGCCGTATGGATTTGAAATCTACGGTTGCGGCAACGGGTACGATTCACCCTATCGACTCCGTGGAAGTCAGCTCGCGCATCACGGCGCGCCTGAAGACGGTGAATGTCAAGGAAAACGATCAGGTGAAGGCGGGGCAGGTTCTGGCAACGCTTGATGCCAAAGACTATGAGGCCAAGCGCGACCAAGCACAGTACAAGGTGACGAATGCAAAGGCGGAATACGACCGCGTTTCTTATCTGTACAGTATTGGCGCGGACACGCAGAAGCAAGTGGAAGACGCGCAGATGAACTATGACACAGCTGTTTCTGCACTCACGCAGGCAAGTTCCGATGCAGATGAGACGAATATCTTAGCACCTATCGACGGCACCGTAGTCGGCGAGCCAAAGACAGTCGGTACCATGGCCGTTGCAACGAGCGATAATCCGACGGTCATCATGCGCATCGCAAATCTTTCGTCAAAGGAAATCAAGGCAAAGATCGATGAAACAGACATCGGCAATATTGCGGTCGGTCAGCCTGCAACCTTCACCGTGGATGCCTTTACAGATAAGACCTTTACGGCACGCGTGAAGGCGATTGCGCAGACAGATACGACAAACAGTTGGGATACGACGAGCTCGACGACGACAACGACGTCGTCTTCGGCAAGTGTCATCTACTACTATGTTACGCTGGCGGTCGATGACCCGGAAAATCTTCTTCTTCCCGCCATGACGGCACGCGTCGATATTCATACGGCAGATCGACCCGATGCGCTTGCTATTCCGCTCTCTGCACTGAAGACCGATACGACGGGCTCTTATGTCGTCATCCTGAACAGCGACGGCACGCAGGAAAATCGTTATGTTGAGACGGGCATCTATAGCGATGAATACGTTGAGATTCTCTCAGGACTGGAAGATGGCGAAAAGGTTGTCAATACGTCGACCGTAAAGCAGTCGACGCAGGCAAAGCAGACACAGGCAGGTGGCGGTCCGCCGCGTATGTGATACGGCGAGAGAGGTAGCACTATGTCGATAGAAAATAGGTATGCGACAATCGAGCTCAAGGGCATTAAGAAGCTCTACCAGATCGGTGGTGAAGAAGTCGCGGCGCTAGCCGGCATTACGACGAACATCTACGCGGGTGAGTTTGCCGCGCTTATGGGACCTTCCGGCTCGGGCAAATCGACGCTTATGAACATTCTCGGCTGTCTGGATCGTCCAACGACGGGTTCCTACAAGCTCGATGGCGAAGAAGTCGCGGGACTTGACGACGATGCGCTGGCACGAACGCGCAATAAGAAAATTGGCTTCGTCTTCCAGAACTTCAATCTGCTCTCGCGCATCACGGCTCTTGAAAACGTCGCGCTTCCGCTTATCTATGCGGGCGTTGGAAGACACGAGCGCACAGAGCGTGCGAGGCACTACTTAAAGGCTGTTGGTCTGGAGAGCCGCGCCGACCACCAGCCAAACGAGCTTTCGGGCGGTCAGCGTCAGCGCGTCGCCATTGCCCGCGCCCTGGTCAACGATCCGCATATCATCATGGCAGACGAGCCAACAGGCAATCTCGACACGAAGTCGACGAAGGAAATTATGGAACTTTTCCAAGATATGCATGAAAAGGGGCGTACGATCATCCTCGTCACCCACGAACCGGAGATTGCCGCGTGCGCAAGCCGGCAGCTTCTCGTGCGCGACGGGCTCATCACGCGTGATGAAGGAAAGGGCGTGGTCATGGATGTTGTTTAAGGAATGTTTCTTGATGGCGCTCTCCGCGCTCGTTGCCAATAAGCTTCGCTCTCTTCTCACGATGCTCGGCGTCATCATCGGCGTGGCAGCCGTCATCGCGCTCGTCTCTGTCGGCATGGGCGTTCGCAGCGGCATCACGTCGAACTTCGAAAGCCTTGGCGCCAATACGGTCATCGTGCAGCCGGGGTCCTCGAACCGTGGCGGTCCGCGCCAGGCGGCAGGTTCGATGAAAACCTTGAAATATGACGATGCAAAGGCGATAGAAGCGAAGGTCAAGAACATCGACTATGTTTCACCGACCGTTTCCTCTTCGTACCAGATTGTCAATGGCAATCAGAACTGGAATTCGAATGTCACGGGCGTAACGCCGGAACTCTTGCCTATCCGTTCACTTTCCATCGAAAGTGGCTCCTTTATCAGCAAGAGCGACATGCAGAAGCGCAGCCGCGTAGCCGTCATCGGCTCGACTGTCGCGACGAACCTCTTTGGCGGGGAAAACCCTGTCGGACAAAACATTCGCATCAATAATCAGCCGTTTAAAATCGTCGGCCTCTTAACGACGAAGGGAAGCTCCGGCTTTGGGCAGGATCAGGATGACATTGTTTACATTCCGCTCACGACCGCACAGGAACGCATGCTCGGCATCACTTACGTTCAGAGTATCAATGTACAGGCGGTTTCGACCGATAAGATCGATCAGGTTCAGGCGGACATCGAAGCGCTTCTGCGCCAGCGTCATCACATTACAGGAGATAAGGAAGATGATTTCCAAGTCAACAGTACGGCGAGCATCATCGAGTCGGTCAATCAATCGACTGGCATGCTCACCCTCTTTCTCGGCGTCGTTGCCGGCATCTCTCTCGTCGTCGGCGGCATCGGCATCATGAATATCATGATGGTTTCCGTCACGGAGCGTACGAGGGAGATCGGTATAAGAAAAGCACTCGGCGCGACATTTCGGAATATCATGATGCAGTTCATGATCGAAAGCATGGTCATCGGTATTGTCGGCGGTCTCATCGGCATCATCCTAGGCTGCAGTATTTCGCTCCTCATCTCACAGTTCAGTACCTTTAAGACAATGATCACGCTGACCCCTATTCTCGTCTCTTTTTGCTTTGCTGTCGGCATCGGTTTGTTCTTCGGCATCTATCCGGCAAGAAAAGCTGCCAAGCTTGATCCGATTGAAGCCCTGCGGTATGAATGATACAGTGTTTTTCGTATTGCCCGCTCTCATTTGAGCAAAGACTAGGCGTTTGCAAAGAGTGGAAGGGGGGAGAGAAATATAATGTCGTCACGTTTAGCAGCATCGCCTTCTGCGAGGGCGCAGGCTTCACCAATGACTTTTGCACCGGCTTCTTCCGCTAAGATACGCAGGGCTTTCATAGAGCCGCCGGTACTGATGACATCATCGAGAAGCAAGACTTTCCTTCCCTTGATGCGCGCTGCATCGACACCGTCGAGACAGAGCCTTTGCACGCCATGCGTGGTAATGGAAATATCTTTTGTCCAAAGTACGTTTTCCATATAGCCTTTGATGGATTTACGCGCAACAAAGTAGCGGGGAAAGCCTGCGATCTCTGCGAGAGCAGCGGCAAGCGGAATCCCCTTGGTTTCTGCTGTTAAAATGGCTTCGGTATCAGGGGGAATTCTTTTGGCGAGTTCCCTTGCACAGGCAAGCGTTAGTTCGACATCGCCGAGCATGATGAAGCCTGCGATAGAAAGTGTATCGCTGAGTTTTAAAATGGGGAGATCTCTTGTAACCCCAGCGACGGTTAGGGGATAAGTTTTATTGGCCATAGTACCTCTTTAGCGTTTTTTCTCAGCGAGTACCATCTCGAGCGCATTGAGTGCGTTCGAGATGTCTTCTTTCGTGATGACAAGCGGCGGTTGAAATGCCATGACATTTCTGGCAACGCCGTTCTTGCCGATGATAAAGCCACGATCTTTAAGCGTTTCAAGAACGTCGTCTAGCTCTTCGGCGGCAGGGCTCTTATCGGCGTGAATAAATTCCGCGCCTGTCATCAGACCAAGACCGCGGATGTCACCGATGATTGGATGATTTTTCTGAATCTCGCGGAGACCAGCGCGAAGCTGCTTGCCGCGTGCGGCCGCCTGTTCTATGAGATGGTGTTCTTGGATATAGTTGATGACGGCAAGACCTGCGGTCGTAGAGACGGGGTTGCCGCCGAGAGTCGAAGCGCCGGGCTTTGTATAGGTGTCGACAATCTCGGCTGTCGATATAAAGGCAGAAATCGGTGCGCCATTGCCGAGTGCCTTGGCGCATACAAGAATGTCGGGAATGACGCCGTAGTGTTCGATCGCGAACATTTTGCCCGTACGGGCAAAGCCTGTCTGCACTTCATCGGTGATGAGAAGAGTGCCATACTGCGCGAGAATCTCTTTGACGCGCTTGAAGTAGCCCTTCGGGGGAACGATGATGCCGGCGTTCCCTTGGATGGATTCTGCGATAAAGGCACCGGGGCGCCCGCTCGTCGAAGTCTTGATAACATCTTCAATGGCATTGGCGCAGGCGAGGTCGCAGGTGTCGGGCTTTCTGCCGAGCGGACAGCGGTAGCAGTACGGATTCGGTGCAAAGTGAATGCCGCCGACAGGCTCCGGATCTGTGCGCCACATCTGTATGCCCGTGATGCTCATGCCGAGTTTTGTGCGGCCGTGGAGACCGTTTCGAAGCGAGATAATTTCACTGTTTTTCGTATAAATGGAAGCGAGAAGGAGCGCTCCTTCCGTTGCTTCAGAGCCTGTGGAACAGAAGAAACTTTTCTGGAGATCCCCTGGGGTGACTTCGGCGAGCTTTTCCGCGAGGTTGACAAAGTTTTCTGTTAGGTAGATGTTGCAGATGTGCTGCAGCGTGCCGACTTGCTCCTGTACTTTCCGGGTGATCTCCGGGTTGCAATGCCCACAGTTCATAACGGAAACGCCGGCAAAGCAGTCGAGGTATCTGTGCCCTTCACTGTCAAAGAGATACTGCATCTCACCGCGGACGATTTGGCGCGGCGCTTTGTAGAAATGACCAAGACAGGGCATGATGTATTTTTTTTTCTTTTCAAGAATGGCTTCCGGTCCAATATACGTTTTCGTTTGTTCCCCCATGGAAAGACTCCTTTCAAAAATATTCCTAAGATATAGGGTCAAATTGAATTTCGGCTCTGGCGGAAGCGGAAGGTGCCGATGCCGAATTTGCGCGGGGATAGTTTTTCTATGTCCTTCCATGCGTCTGCATGAGGAATTTTTCCTTGGGCAAGGTTGTCAAGTGCTGTGCGATATAGCTTGGTGACCTTTGCTGCCAGCGCGGGCTCGTAGTCCTGCGCTTCGATGCGGTAGGATGTGATGCCGTTTAGTTTATCGAGGTATGGATAGTAACAGAGATCCTTGGCGAAAAGGATGTGACTGCGGCCAAATTGATCCATGCGAATCGAGTGCTTTTCATCCGCTTCGTCAAGAAAAGCGTAGCGGCGCTCCATAAGCTCTGGTTCATTAAGTTCATTGTATCCTGGCAGGCTCATCGCGATAAAGTTGTGGTCACAGATCATGGATTCGTAGCAGCCGTGAACGACCGTTTCTATGGGAAGTTCGGACGTTTCGACAATCTCACGGAGCTGCTCGTAGCTGAGTTCGAAGGAGCTGGTTGCCATGGTGAGACCATTTTCTTTCAGAAATCTCGCCGCTTGACTGTTGAAAAGATTGAAGGAATAATCTGCCTGAATGGGGAGGTCGAGCAGACGCTTGGCAAGGTGGAGAGAGCCGAGGTTTGAGACCATAATACCGTCGGGGCGCATGTGATGCAGTGCCGTGAAGAGTTGTTCGAGTTCGCTGCATTCCCGGCGCATTGTCGTGCGCGGCGTCGTGACAATAACTTTTGCCTTGCCTTTGGCATAGGCGAGAATTTCTTCATAATCGGTGAGTTTCCATGGGCGATGGGGGCGGAAAGCTTCGCCGCCGACATAGACGGTATCGGCTCCTGCGTCGATGACACGCTTGGCAGATTCGAGCGTGTTTACATGGACGGAGAGCGTGCGATGTGCGGTATTTCCTTTGGCAATTGGGGCTTCTTCCTTTAGAATGTCGTCTTGGAAGCCCGCTTCTTTCACTGCCTTGCTGAAGAAGCGCGGCTCGCGCTCGCCGGTAAAGCCGATATCCTTCATGGTCGGCTGACCAAAGGCGAAGGTCGTTGTGAAATCGCGCGCACGATTTTCATAAAGGCTCTTCCAGCCATCTTCGTCCGTTTCGTAGCCCGTTGGGTCTGCGATATAGGCATCGATCGCCTTGCGGTAGGTCGAGACAATGCGGCGGATAAAGGGCGCGGGGCGCATGCGGCCTTCTATCTTAAAGGAGAAGACACCTGCCTGAATGAGCTGCGGAATGGCGCGGTACATGCACATGTCCTTAAGCGCAAGTTTGTAAGGACCGGGGGCGTCTTTGTCCAGAATTTCGCCCGTCGCATCATCGATGAGCTTGTACGCCCAACGGCAGGGCTTTAAGCAGCGGCCGCGGTTGCCGCTCTGACCAAAGACGACGCCCGAATGAATGCACTGCCCGCTTTCTGCGATACACATATCACCGTGCATGAAATATTCCACCTCGATGCCCGTTTTCTCGCGAAAGAGCGCGAGCTCAGAAAGGGTCATCTCGCGGCCGACGACGACGCGCGTAATGCCGTATTCCTTGAGTTTATCAATGGCATATACACTGTGCGTGTTCATCATGACGGATGTATGAAGGGGAATCGTCAAGCCGAGGTCATGAATGATCTCGAGGACAGCGAAATCCTGAACGAGGATAGCATCCGGGCGAATTTTTTCCAAGTAACAGAGATACTCTTTTAGCGCGGGGAGCTCTTCGTTGCTGATAAGGTTATTGAGCGTGATATAGAGGCGCACATCGTGTGCATGGGTGTATTCGACAGCTTTTTTCAACATAGCATTGTCAAAGTTGAAGTCGCCTTCGTGCATGCGCATATTGAAGTGCTTGCCGCCAAGATAAACGGCATCCGCGCCAGCCTCGACAGCCGCTTCAAGTGCATCCCACGTCCCTGCCGGTGCCAGAAGCTCGACGGACTTACGCGTTAACAGCATAGATCATTACTCCTTTTATCCTTTTCGATATTCTGCATAAATCATATATATCCCTACTTTAACATCAACGATTGGGATTGGCAAGTGCATGCAGCAGCTGGAACTCAATGCTTTCGCTTGGGGTAGACGCCGATGGTGAGCTCGTTTAGCAGGGGAAAAACATTACCGATCCTGCGGAAGATAACACCGGCGAGGACGGCGAGTATCAGCGTGATGAAATAGAAAACAATGGCCATCGATGCCGTCATGATGCGGCCGGAGCCAGCAAGGTGACTGATGAAAAAGGGGTGACAGAGATAGGCAAAGTACGAATGCTTGCCGAGCGTATGAAGGAGACGGTCTAGGAGGACGGGGAAGTGAACTTCTGTGAAGAGCATGAAGAAGAAAAGCGATGCCGCGACTGTGTAGAGTATGCCGACAGGCGAGAGCTGGTGTGCCGTGTTGATCGCCTCAAGCTGCGAGTAGCCATCTAGGTAGAGGAGCTTGTAGTAATGCGTGAGCATGGCTGCGAGTGTTATAAAGAAGATGATGCTGATGGTCGTGTGCTTTTCGCTGAGAAAGGTGCGAAAGGCTCTTGCATGCATGGCAAGATAACCGCCGAGCAGGAAGACAAAGAGATAGTGAAGCGGCCAATAGTTCAGGCGATACATGAGAAAGGACTTTAAATGTGAGGTGTCGGGAAGTCCGTAGATATAGAGGCTAAGAGCGGTTGAGTAACTCGACCAGTAGTCAAAGCCAATCTGCAGTAGGAGGAGAAGCGTGAGTGATACCAAGCCAAGCCGCCTTACTATAGGAATCCAAAGCGGCATGAGGATGTAGAACCAGAAAAGTATCACAAGGAAGTACAGATGGTATTTCGTATTGCCGAAGAAGAGCAGCGAAAGGAAGTATGAAGGATCTGGAAAACCCGTACCGTAGAAACAGCCGTCGTGAATGACGTAAAAGAGCGACCAGACGACATACGGGATGAGGACAGCCTTGAAACGGCGAGAAAGAAAGTTCTGGTACGAAAAAGGCTTTCTCTCGTCAAGGTTGTAAAAGAGCCCGAATGCCGAAATGAAGAAGAAGATCGGGACGGAAAAGCGCGAGACGATTTCAAAAAGCGCGATGAGATGCGGGTTTGAAAGCGCGTTTTCAATGTACTGCGAACCGACGTGAATGCCGATGACGCCCATCATAGAGATGCCGCGGATATATTCAATGGCGAGAAGTCTAGGTTTCTTACCATCGAAAGTATCCGCGGCACTAGAGCGCATCCTGCCTTTTACCTGCCTATCGGTCGCATGGGAAATGGGCATGGTCATAAAGAAAAGAGAGGCCTCCTCTGTTTGTGAAAAGTCTTTCCTATTATGAAGTTATTCGCTCAAAATATATTCGATATGGACATTCGCCGACAGCGAGAGACTGCCTGCTTCAATCGGTGTTGCTGCATCTTTTGCAAGCATCAGCATCGAGGAATTCAAGCGGCGGGACTCAAGCGTTCCTGTGTTTTCACTGACACTTTTGATGCCGATGATGCGCCTTCCAACGCCCTGCGCAAGGATATCCGCCTTTTGACGTGCGTCACTTACTGCGGCGAGCAGGGCTTCTTTTTGGACAGCTTCCATATCGCGTGCGGAAAAATCGAGCGAGCTGATCTCGTTTGCACCACTGGCGAGTGCTGTGTCGATGACGCGCCCGACAAGTTTGGTATTACGAACAGTGACGACGATCGAGTTGTTTACGACATAGCTAGAGATTTTATTCCTGGATCGATCGCCCGTTTCGTAATTGGGCTGGAAGGAATAATTACTCGTCTGTATGTCGCTTTCTGCAATGCCGAGCGTACGGATGGCATCGCGGGTTCTTCCGGACTGCAAGGCATTGTCATTTTGTGCTTTGCTCGCGTCTTGCCCGAGCGTTGTGACGCCAATCGTGATGGTTGCCATATCCGGCGTCACAAAGCCTTCGCCGTGTCCGCTGACCGCGAGCATCGAACGCATGTCCACGTTATCCGCTGCAAATGCAGTCGTGGCAGAGAGCATGAGGGTGAGCGCGAAGAGCGCAGCGATGATTTTCTTCATATGCATAAGTATACCTCCTTGTGTAGGAAACATGCGAGAAAAACGCGGATGTTCCCTATGCAATTAAATAACCATTTATATCTTATCACAGATTTCTGACAAAAGGAAGGGAAATAGGAGGAAAACATACGGTGAGAGTCGAATAAGGCGAGAAAGAAAAGAAATATAGCAGCCATGCGAAAATCGTGGCTGCATGCAAGGAGCCGATAAGGGAGTTTATCGGCGAGAGAGGAGAAAACCATCATGATGGCATTGAATTTTCAAGCGGCAAAGCATAAGAAGATGCTCATGGAGCGCACGAAGAACTGCACTGTCCGCCTGGGGGACGTCAGCGCACAATTTCCGGAAAACTCTATCGTCTGGGTTACGACCGGCGATAAGGGCGAGCCGAAGCACAAGCTCTATACCGCCTTCCTCGATAAAGTTCGCGTAAAAACCATGGGGACGCTGACGAGCCGTGACCTTGGACATCAGAATCCTGAAATCAACTCTCGTGAAGAGCTTATCGAAGACTTCGAACGCATTTACAAACGTCGTATCCTGATGGAAGACGTCGTGACGGTTATCTATTTTTCCGAGGTACATGATGACCTCGAGTAACCCTAGACCGGCAGGAAGAATGGAGACAGTATGGAGCTTTGGTTTACAGAAAAGCAAACGAAGAATGTAACCTTTTCCATCAAGGTCGACAGGGAAGTGTTTTCTAAGCAGAGCGAATTTCAGCGCATAGATATTTTCGATTCGCCGGAATTCGGGCGCTTCTTGACGCTTGACGGCTACATGATGCTGACAGAAAAGGATGAATTCATCTATCATGAGATGATTACACATGTGCCGATGTGCGTGAAACCCGATGTGAAAGATGTGCTTGTGGTCGGCGGTGGTGACGGCGGTACAGTGCGCGAGCTTGTGCGCTATGACGGCATCGAGCATATTGACCTCGTCGAGATTGATGAAGATGTCGTCAAGGCGTGTGAAAAGTATCTGCCGCAGACAGCGGGAAAGCTTTGTGACGCGCGCATTGCTATGCACTTTGAAGATGGACTGAAATTCGTCCGTCATGCGCAGGATGCCTATGATCTGATTATCGTGGACTCAACAGACCCCTTTGGACTGGGCGAGGTTCTTTTCACAAAGGAGTTTTATGGCAACTGCTATAAAGCACTTCGTGAAGACGGCATCATGGTCAATCAGCATGAGAGTCCCTTTTACCCTGAGGACGGCTATGCGATGCAGCGTGCGCATGCAGCGATTACACTTTCCTTTCCCATCTGCCGTGTCTATCAAGCGCATATACCGACGTATCCTTCGGGACATTGGCTTTTTGGCTTTGCAGCGAAAAAGCGTCATCCTGTCGCAGAAGTTGCCTTTGATGCTTGGGAAAAGCTGGAGATAACGACACGCTATTATAATACGAAACTTCATCAAGGTGCGTTTGCACTGCCGACGTATGTAGAGGAGATGTTAAAGAGTGTGGAACCAGAACATTGAGACCTTCCTCGGCTGTGACAGCGCGTATGAAGAGAGCCGCATCGTACTCTACGGCGCACCGTTTGACTCGACGACGAGCTATCGTCCGGGAACCCGGCTGGCAAGCCGTCACATGCGTGCGGAATCCTATGGATTAGAGACGTACAGTCCCTATCTTGACCTTGACCTAGAGGAGGCGGCAGTCTTTGACGGCGGCGACCTTGAGCTTCCGTTCGGTGACACAGAAGCCGCGCTTTCAATGATTGAGGAGCGAGCGGAGAAAATCCTATCCGATAAGAAACTTCCGTTTCTTATCGGCGGTGAGCATCTCGTGACGCTCGGCGCACTTCGCGCGGTCTTTTGCGCGCATCCTGACCTTGTCGTCATTCATTTTGACGCACATACTGACCTTCGAGATGAATATTTGGGGGTAAAATTGTCTCACGCCTCTGTCATTCGCCGTGTATGGGATCTGCTGGGCGATGACCGCATATACCAATTTGGCATTCGCAGCGGTGAGCGCGCAGAATGGAAGTGGGCGCAGGAGGGACATACAAAGCTTACCCAGTTCGACTTTACGGGACTTGAAGCAGTACTGAAAAAGATCGAGGGAAAGCCCGTCTACTTTACCATAGATCTCGATGTCCTCGACCCGGCATATTTTCCAGGCACGGGCACGCCGGAAGCGGGCGGTGTCACCTTCCTTGACCTTCTAGGTGCTGCGCGAAAGGTGATAAGCTGTGCAAATGTCGTTGCCTGCGACCTTGTCGAGCTCGCGCCGTTGCTCGATGCCAGCGGCGTATCGACTGCCGTTGCACTGAAGCTCCTCCGTGAGATGCTGTTGATGCAGGAATTACCGTTTCTTCGTCCTAAAAAGTAAGCATGTTGTTTGAGATGCGAAGTTTTTTAAAAATAGAAGTATAGCAAAAAGGCGAATCTTTCACCATGAGATGAGAAGAAGTCGCCTTTTTACCATGAGGAAAAGGGAAGTCTCGATCAGAATTTTCCAATGATCGCTTCGATGTTGTCGTGTTTGCCAAGGATGAGAATAGTGTCCTTTTCCTTGAGTTGGGTTTTCGGCGTGATGTCAACTGTCAAGTGACCGTCGAGGCGTATCCCGAGAATGTTGACATGATAATTGCGGCGGATGTCGAGCTCACCGATGGTATGTCCTGTCCACATGGCCGGCATGGTGACTTCGTAGACGCCGTAGCGATTGCTCAGCGCAAAGTAGTCGAGCAGGTGGCGGCTTCCATAGCGCATAGCCGTCCATAGGGCAAGTTGTTTTTCCGGGTAGACGACTTCGTCCGCACCGCTTTTTATAAGAATTTTTTCGTGAATGCTGCTGGAGGCTCTGGCAATAATTTGGCGTACGCCGAGTTCCTTTAATTGAAGTGTCGTCTCTAGTGAGCTTTGAAAGTCGTCGCCGATGGCGACGATGGCAACATCAAAGTTGCGGACGCCGAGGGAAGCGAGAAAACTTTGGTCTGTACTGTCGGCGATGAGTGCGTTGGTCACAAAGGGCAGAACTTGGTTGACGAGCTCTTCGTTCTTGTCGATGGCCATGACTTCGTTACCCTGTTCGTGAAGTTTGCGGGCTACATGGCGGCCGTAGCGACCAAGTCCGATGAGAAGGACGGATTTCATAGGAAGACCTTTCTTTTATTATACATGGCGTGCGGTTAACCAATGGTAAGCTTTTCCTCCGGCACTCTCCTTACGAGATGGGATTTCCTGCTGTGGAAGGCATAGACGAGCGTGAGTGCGCCGACGCGGCCGAAGTACATAAGGAGCATTAACAGGCACTTTGACGGTGTGGAAAGCTTATCGGTTAGTCCAATGGAAAGCCCGACTGTACCGAGAGCAGATGAGGTTTCCACAAGACTGTCGATCATCTCTGCCCCGTCGAAGTATGAGAGGAAGATACTGCTGGAAAAGAGCAGCAGCGCGTAGAGGAGAAAGATAGCAACAGCTTCCTGCAGTGTTTCAAGCGAGATGCGCCGCGAGAAGCATTCGATATCCAGCCGATAGCGGAGGATGGAAAACATGGCGATGAGGAGCGTGAATGCCGTTGTCGTCTTAATGCCGCCTGCTGTCGATCCCGGTGCGCCGCCAGTAAACATCAGGAGTACCATGATGCACTTGCCCGCCTCGGTCATGTCCTCAATGTTTATGGTATTGAAGCCTGCGGTGCGTGCTGTGACCGATTGGAAAAATGCGGCAAGGCCACGTCCATTTGTGAGAAAGCCCATGTCGCCAAAGTAGAAGATGATGGCAGGAAGCAGGATGAGAAAGGCAGTCATTGACAAGATGATCTTCGTTTGAAGCCGCCATTGATGCACGCGGAATCTGTTTTCGTGAAGGTCTGCCCATGTGAGAAAGCCAAGCCCGCCGCTGGCGATAAGTGCCATGATGACAAGATTCATCCAAGGATTGGCAACATACGTCATGAGTGAGCCGCCGCCCTGCGATCCCATGAGATCAAAGCCTGCATTGCAAAAGGCAGATATGGCATGAAAAAGCGCCATCCAGATCCCTTGTAGGACACCGAAGTCTTGGTAAAAGACAGGGAAGAGGAGGAGCGTGCCGCATAGCTCAATGCCTGCTGTAAACGCGAGTACAAAGCGCAGCAGGCGCACGATGCCGCCGAGCTGATGAATGGAGAGTGCATCCTGCATCGTACTTCGCTGCATAAGGCCGACCTTTTGTCCGGAAGCGACGGTAATCGTGACTGCCATCGTGACGACGCCGAGCCCGCCGATCTGGATGAGGATGAGGATGACCGCTTGCCCGAACAGTGACCAATGACTTGCTGTATCCACCACGGTAAGCCCCGTTACGCAGGAAGCAGAGACGGCGGTAAAGAGTGCGGAAAGAAGGTCGGTGGAAATGCGCGCCTGCGCCGCGATGGGAAGCATGAGAAGCCCCGTCCCGCATCCGATGAGGGCTACAAAGCTAAGGATGATGATTTGAAAGGAGGAAAGGCGGCGAAGAAAAGAAAGCAAAGAATCATCTCCCAATGCTGCATACCTTGTTGGTAGAATACTGGATCAAAAGGGTATTTTAACCGTTAAACAGTGCCAAATACCAAGCGACAAGAGCGTTTCCCCACAGCATGGCAACGGTGGCGCCGAAAGCGAGAAAGGGTCCGAAGGGAATAGGATCCTTTCGGGAGACCTTTTTAGAAAGAAGCAAAAGAGCGGCGAAGATTCCACCGGCGAGAAAGGCGATGATGAGAGCGACGATGATGCATTCATGACCGAGCCATATGCCGAGGACAAAGCCGAGTTTGACATCACCGCAGCCGAGACCGCCGCCGGATATAAAGTGCAGAAACCCTAAGAAGGCTAGGGCAAGTCCCGCGCCGATGGCAGCGGAATCATACGGCTGAAGCGCTCCTAGATAGGTAAACAGGACGCCGAAGACGGCGAGAAAAAGGTTCAGGCGGTCGGGCAAAATGCCGTGCTTGATGTCTGTCAGCGAAAGTAGCATGAGACCGAGAAGGAAGATGAGGTGGGCAAGAAAATGCAAAGCTGCCTCTTTTATTTATTATTTTTTCCAAATTCGTTGAGCGTATGACCATCCAATGTAGCACGCATTTCATTATCGAAATTTTTCAGACTATAGGATGAATCCTTTATGTCAGTTTCTCCGCCGTTAAGATAGACTTTCCCTTTGGGCGGTTTGACGTTTTCAAAGTCGCGGATATAGTTTTTTAGCTGACTGTAGCTGCCGGGATCGCTCCCTTTGTCGATGCGATAGGTGGCGACAGCGGCATCAATGGTCGAAAGATCTGCCTGTACCTTTGCCGTATTGGCTGAGGTAATGGCATTGGTGAACTTTGGAACGGCGATCATGGCGAGGACGCCGATGATGGCGACGGCAACCAGCATGCCGATGAGTGTAAAGCCGCCTTCTCTGGTTTTCATCGAGATTCCCCCTTGAGGATACATGAAACGACATATCTCTTTTTAACGTCGTATATCGTAGCGCAAAATTTCTTTGGGTGCAAGAAAACCGGTCAAAAATACTGAAAAAAGTTTGCACTAGATTATAACTTCAGGTTATGGTAAAATACAGCAGGAAATCATTTCTTTTACTTTGTGAGGTGTTGCCGGCATGGAGTTTCGACAGCTTGAGTATTTTTGTGCGATTGCGGAAGTAGAAAACTTCACACGAACGGCGCAGATGCTGCACGTTTCACAGCCCTCGGTGACAAAAGCGATTAAGTCTTTGGAGGCGGAGCTAGAACTGACGCTCATCAATCGCAGTCAGCGGCATGTAATGCTGACTGAGGAAGGACGAGCTTTTCTCATCCACGCACAGCGCATTATGAAGGAGATGGAAGAAGCGCGGCAGGATATGGAACGCTTTCGCCATGCAACGCATGGGGTCATTCATTTTGGCATCCCGCCGATGGTGGAGGCCTATCTGTTTCCAGATCTATTCGTGAAGTTTCGCCGCGCCTTTCCTGAGATCAATCTCGACGTGCAGGAGTACAGCGATTCACAGGAGGTTTTGGAGCGTGTAGAGCTCGGTGAACTCGACTTTGGCATCGTGATGATGGGGCCTGGGGAAAGAGGCGAAAACACGCTGCACATCCTGAGTGATACGATGAGCCTTTGCATAGGAAAGGGACATCCGTTTTGCGATGAAGAAAGACTTGACTTTCGTGCGCTGTCGGGAGAAAAGTTTATCTTGCAGCAGCCGCGGACGTATCAGTATCATGAAGTCTTTAAGCGTACGCGTAAGGCAGGGTTTACGCCGGAAGTCGTTCTCTGTACGTCGCAGCTGAAGACCATCAAGCAGCTTGTCGCCGATGGGGTTGCCATTTCGTTTTTGCCCGATTTTGCAACGAACCCAGAAAAGAACTTCCTGCGAAAGGAAGTCGTGCCGCCCATCAATCTCGAAGTGCTTCTATGTTGGGGTTCGCACAAGATTCTCTCACAGATTGACAAGCGATTCATTGATTTCGTGCGCGCGTCTGTCGCACACAGCACACCGGGAAGGGAGACGTAGCTTTGCAGTTAAAGCGGCTAGATGCATACGGCTTCAAATCCTTTGCGGATAAAATCAGCATAGATTTTGACAGCGGCATCACGGCGATCGTTGGCCCAAACGGCAGCGGAAAGAGCAATATCACAGATGCCATACGCTGGGTACTCGGTGAGCAGAGCATGAAAAACTTGCGCGGTATGAAAGCCGAGGACATCATTTTTACGGGCTCTGCCACGCGCAAAGCGCTCGGTATCGCAGAGGTCTCACTTGTCTTTGAAAATGATGGCACGTTGCCCTTGGATTTTCAAGAGGTTTGCATAACACGCCGCCTCTATCGGAGCGGCGAAAGTGCGTATTATATCAACCGTGGGAAATGCCGCTTGAAGGATATCTACGATCTCTTTGCCGATACTGGCATCGGTCATGAAGGCATGAGCATCATCGGTCAGAACCGTATCGATGATATTTTGAACAGTCGTCCGGAAGAGCGCCGTGCCTTTTTTGAGGAGACGGCCGGTATCACAAAGTACAAGGCGCGCAAGCGTGAGACCGTGCGAAAGATTACGGAGACGGAAAACAATCTCGTCCGCGTGAAAGATATCATGCACGAGATTGAGACACAGCTCGAGCCACTTGCGCGCCATGCGGAAAAGACACGCGCCTACAATGCACTTATGGATAGCTACAAGGGAACAAAGCTCACAGTACTCGTGTGCAGTTACGAGGCAGTGCGCGAGCGAAAAGCGGAAAGCGACGCCCTGCAGCGGGCAGCAGGCGACCGCGCGTTGGAAGCGGAGACAAAAGTGCACACACTTGAGGCGGCGAAGGCGGCAAATGACCGGCAGATCGTTGGGCTTGACCAAAAGATGCGCGAACAGGCGGAGAAAAATGAGGAAGTTCGCGCGAAACTTGAGCAAGTGAATCAAGACCGCGCGCGCCTTATGGAGCGGCGGGCGCAGGGAGATGCGGAAAGGGCGCGCATCAAAGCCCGCCGCGAGGAACTGACTGCCGTCGCTCAGCAGACGGTGACGGCGATTGTCCGTTTGACGGATGAAATGGCAAGGCGTAAAAAAGATTTTGAAAACCTTTCGACCGCCATGGGAGAAAATCGAAAGAAGGCAGATACGCTTGCAGCGCGAGTCGAGAAGCAGAAAGAAGCGGTAAAAGAGGCACAGCAGGAAGCCGCCGATAAACAGAGCTTGCTGATGGAAAAACGACAGGCACTTGCCGTTCTCGAACGCGACATCAAGGCGGGGGAAGACGGCAGGAACGACCGTGCTGAAGCTAAAAAAACACAAGAAGAAAAGCTGCGTCATCTCTGTGAACTCGATGAAAAGCTCGCTCGTGACCTTGCAGCAGAAACAGCAGCAGAAGAGACGGCGAGACAGGAACAGACGGCGGCAGTTGCAGCGCAGGAGATAGCAGAGCGCGCGGCGCGCGAAGCGATCGACCGCGTCCGCCAGCTGGAGAGCAAGCGAAGTCAAGCAGAAGGAAATCTGAAATTCCTGACACGCATGCAGGAGGGGTATGAGGGCTTTGGCCGTGCGGCAAAGGCCATTCTCAAAGCACAGGCGTCATGGCGCGCGGGTATCTCGGGAGCAGTTGCCGAGCTCATCCATGTCGAGCGTGTATATGTGACGGCGGTTGAAGTCGCCCTTGGCGGCAATATACAGAACATCGTCACCAAAGATACGGAAACGGCAAAGGCAGCTATTGGCTTTTTAAAGCGCGGGCGTTTCGGCCGCGTGACCTTCCTGCCGCTCTCAACGCTCGTCGTCCGTCAGCCGGCAAGGCTGAACTGCGATAAAACGGATGGTGTCATCGGTTGGGCAAATGAACTGGCACATGCCGATGGTGCCTATCAAAAAGCGATCGACTTTCTCCTTGGTCGGACGCTCGTTGTCGATACATTGGATCACGCGCTCGCCCTTGCGGAGAAGCTTGGTCATCGTCAACGCATCGTAACGCTTGAAGGTGAGCTTTTGCATCCTGGTGGATCACTTTCGGGCGGCTCGCGCCAGAATAAAGAGGCAAGTTTTCTCAACCGCAGCAGTGAGATCGATACCTTGCGGGCAGAAATCGCCTCTTTAAAAAAGGATGTAGCGGCGGGGCATGAAAAGAGTCATGCAGTTGCAAGAGAGGCGACGGAAGCAGGTATAAAAGAACGGGAACTGCGAAAGACCCTTGCGGCACATGAACTTCGTCTGCTGGAGATTCGCACCAATCAGGGCAGTCTCAAGGAAAATATGCGCGAGCAGGAACGCCTCGTCGCAGAACAGAAGCTGGCAGCGGAAAAATTCGAGACGACTTTTGCTGCCAGTCAGCAGCGGCAAGACCTCCTTTTGCATGAAAGCAAGGCGCTGGAAGAAGAATACGAGGCAGTAAAGAGCCGTGCGGAAAAGGCTGTCGTCTTGCTGGAGAACCTCCTGCAGGATGAAAGTGACTTGAAAGAGTACATCAATGGCCGCGAAGTGCGGCGTGCGATTCTCGAGCAGCAGACCGCTAGTGCGAAAAAGCAGATCGAACTTCGCCAGGAGGAAAAGGCGCGAAACGAAGAAGCCCTTCGAAAGACAGAGCAGGAGGAAAAGGCGCTTGTGGATTTTATGGCAGCGAGCACAGATGCGCTTTGTCGCATGCAAGAGAAGGCGGAAACCATGGATCTTTGTCTGAACAAAGGAAAGGAAGCGTACGATGCGATCTACAAGGCGCGCATGGGCTGTGTGGAAGAACGCGACCGGATAGAAGGAGAGACGAAGAAAGTGTCACAGGCACTGAATAAGCTTCGCGAGGAAATTCACAAGATTGACGTACAGGGCGCTAAGCTCGAAATCGAACGGAAAGAGCAGGAAGAGACTCTGCTGTCGTCGTACGGGCTTACGCCCGAACGCGCGGCAGAGCTAGCAGAAGATACGGATGATGAGACGATTCACGCTCGTTTGAAGTCTCTTAAAGAGGAGATCGATGCACTCGGTCCTGTCAATCCGAACGCCGTGCGGGAATATGAAGAACTGAAGAACCGACACGCATTCATGGAGAGACAGGCAAACGATCTCGTTGAAGCCAAGGGAAATCTTGTGACGATTCTATCCGATATGGATGCGGCCATGACAAAGCAGTTCAAAGAAGCCTTTGCTGAGATTCAGGTGTATTTTTCTGATATTTTCGTTCGCCTGTTTGGCGGTGGCAAGGCAGAGATAAAACTTCTCGACGAAGCGGACGTCCTTAACACCGGCGTCGAAATCCTGGTGACACTTCCGCGGAAGAAACAGCAGAGTCTGGCGGCACTTTCGGGCGGTGAACGTGCGCTCACTGTCATTGCGTTGCTCTTTTCTTTTTTGCGCTATCGTCCATCGCCGTTTTCTGTGCTCGATGAAATCGATGCACCACTTGATGAGGCAAATGTCAAGCGGTTCGGCGGCTTTTTGAAAGAGTTCGCCGATCATACGCAATTTGTTGTCGTTACGCATAGAAAGGGCACGATGGAAGTTTCAGATGTCATGTATGGCGTCACGATTGAAGATACGGGCATCTCGAGAATTCTGTCCGTGAAACTGGAAGACGCTGTTACGGCGTAGGGACTCTGTTTGAAAGGAGAAGGTATGGGATTTTTTGACCGACTGAAGAAGGGGCTTACCAAGACACGTGAGAACCTTACGAACAAGATAGAGAAGCTCGTCATCGGCTATGCTGATATTGATGATGAACTCCTTGATGAACTGGAAGAGACGCTGATTATGGCCGATGTCGGCATCGAGACGACGGAAAGACTCATGACAGCGGTGCGAAAGGGCATCAAGAAGAAGGAGATCAACAGCCCGGACGATTTGCGGCCGTTCCTTCAGAAGGAAATCACGGCCATCCTCAGCGAAGAAGAGAATGAAACGCACGTAGCAGAAGAAGGGCCGACAGTTCTTCTTGTCATCGGTGTCAACGGTGCAGGAAAGACGACGACCATTGGAAAACTCGCCGCTTACTATAAGGGTGAAGGCGAAAAGGTTCTCCTTGCGGCGGCAGATACCTTCCGAGCGGCGGCGATCGACCAGCTGGAGTCATGGGGCGAGCACACGGGCGTTCCTGTCATCAAACACGAAGAGGGATCGGATCCTGCGGCTGTCGCCTTTGATGCGGTAAAGGCGGCAAAGGCGCGCGATGTGGACGTACTGATCATCGATACGGCGGGGCGCCTTCAGACGAAGTCCAATCTCATGCAGGAGCTTGAAAAGATCAACCGCGTCATCGGGCGTGAGATCAAGGGAGCGCCCCATGAGACCCTGCTCGTTCTCGATGCGACGACGGGACAGAACGCCGTCAGCCAAGCGGAGCTTTTTACGAAAGCAGCACCAATCACAGGCGTTGCGCTCACAAAGCTCGACGGTACGGCAAAGGGCGGCGTCGTCATCGGTATCAAGAGCCGCTTAAAGATGCCGGTCAAGTGGATTGGTGTTGGGGAAAGTGTCGAAGATCTCCGTCCATTCGATGCGGAAGACTTTGCTTGTGCGCTCTTTGGCATGGAAAAAGAAACCTGATGCTAAAGGGAAATGCTGCATACGCTTACCTAATGGCTGGATAGCTGCGCAAGACAAAAATAAAATGAAAACGAGGAGAATCTGCCATGAAGAAGATACGCAAGGCGGTCATACCTGCCGCAGGGTATGGAACGCGCTTTCTCCCTGCCACAAAGGCGACGCCGAAAGAGATGCTGCCAATCGTCGACACGCCGACGATTCAGTTCATCGTCGAAGAAGCGTTGGAAAGCGGCATCGAAGATATCTTGATTGTCAGCGGCCACGGCAAGCGCGCGATTGAAGATCATTTCGATTCGGCACCGACGCTTGAGGCAGAACTTAGAAAAAAGAAAAAGTTTGACCTGCTTACAAAGATTGAGGAGACGGCGGACATTCGTATCCACTACATCCGCCAGCGCTATATGCGTGGTCTAGGCGATGCTATTCTTTGTGCGAAGGCCTTTATGGGCGATGAACCATTTGCCGTTCTCCTTGGCGATGATGTCGTCTACAATCCTGACAATCCTGCCCTGCGTCAGCTCATCGACGTTTATGAAAATCGTGGCGGATCTGTCCTTGGCTGCCAAGAAGTGGCAATGTCACAGGTTTCTTCCTATGGTATTGTTGAAGGTGAGCAGCTGGACGGCAGGCTCATGCGCGTCATGGATATGGTGGAAAAACCTTTGACCGAGGAAGCGCCAAGCCGGCTGGCAGTGCTCGGGCGCTATATCATTTCGCCGAAGATTTTTGAACTTCTCGAACATACCGCACCGGGAAAGGGCGGTGAGGTTCAGCTGACAGATGCGCTCAAAGTCCTCGCAAAAGAAGAAGCAGTCTATGCCTATGCCTTTGAAGGGCTGCGCTATGATCTGGGAGATAAATTGGGCTTTTTGAAGGCGACCGTTGAGTTTGCACTTCGCCGCAAGGATATTGGCGAGCACTTTCGCAGATATCTGCGGAATATGGTAGAAACTTTCTAAGTGATTTTCAGGGTTTATCGGGGTGAATCATTTTGCAAAAGAGGAATAAGGCGAATCTTGCGCTTGGCATCAGTGCAGCGGGATTCCTTGGTACGCTTACGATGGGCGGTTTTCTCGGCGGGCTTTTTCACCACGGCTTTCTAGCAGCTGTCATCGGCGGATTAGCAGATTGGTTTGCCGTTACGGCACTCTTTCATAAGCCGCTTGGCATTTCTTATCGCACCGACATTCTTCGGCGCAACCGTGTGCGCATCACAGATGCCATCGTCCGCTTTACGAGCGAAGATCTCCTCAGCACAAAAAACGTCATGGACGTCCTGCAGGCGCAGGATATGGCGGGGCTGCTCGTCGTCTATTTAGAACATCGCGGCGGACGGGCAGAGGTCATCTCCGTCGCACGCGAGGCCATGCTTCGTATTGTAAAGGATATGGATGCCGAGCGCGTGGCGGAGACACTGGCACCGGCGCTTCGCGACGGGCTGAAAGGGCTGGAGCTCGAGCATGTCGCGCAGGAGCTTTTTTCGCTTCTCGCAGAGGAAGTGCATGTGCGGCGTATCTTAAAGAGCATCTTAATCATTGCCCGTGAGGTTCTCGACAGCCCGCAGATGCAGCAGCTGCTTCGCGACAATATCAAGACCCTGCGCAAAGCATACGAGGGTGAAGGCTTCGGACGTGCGTTTGCACTTTCTGCTGTTGGTATCGACGATGATGAGATTCTCCGTATCTTCAATCAGCGGGCAAGAGAGGAACTGGGGCAACTTCTCAGCGGCGAGACAGAGCATTACGTCCGTGTCAAGGCGGGGCTTGAGGCGATGCTCATGGCACTTGCCAGAGACCGCGCACTGAAGGACGCGCTCGCCGTGTGGAAAGAACGCTGGGTCGATGTCGTCGACCTTACGGGTATTCTCGTCTACTGGATTGAGCACAGTTTGAAGGGAGAGAATCCCTTTTGGCTGAAAAATCTTGAAGAATATGTCGGGCGCTATATCGATACCTTCTGTGCGTCTAAGGCGATGCAGGCATCCTTTGACACGAAGGTAAAGAAGTTCTTCCAAAGCGAACTTGATAAACATCATGCCATGCTGACGGGATTGATTCGCGAACGCTTGGACGAATTTTCCGATGATGCACTCGTTGCATTTGTTGAATCAAAAGTCGAAGGTGACCTTCAGATGATTCGCATCAATGGTTCGGTAATTGGCGGACTGGTTGGCATGGGGCTCTTCCTCCTCGTGACGACAGCAGAAAGAACGTGGATTTTATGAAGAAATGGAATCATGCCGACGCAGCGCTGTGCATAGCTTTCTGTGTCTTCCTCTTTGCGCTGTATCTGCACCTGAAGATGCCGGGAGATTTCTTTGTCAGTGGATTTCTCTTTGTCGCAGAAGCAGCGCTTGTCGGTGGCGTTGCCGATTGGTTTGCCGTCACTGCGCTTTTCAAAAAACCGCTTGGCTTTCCCTATCATACAGCCTTGCTCCCAAGGCGGCGTGATGCCTTTATCAAGGCTTCCATTCTCATGGTGCAGAAGCAGTTTTTTTCAAGGCGAAAAATCTTCTATCACATTGAGCACACTCACTTTTTGCCTATGCTCATGGCGTGGCTCGGAAAGCGTGAAACACGTGCACAGCTGACAAACAGCATTTACCGCTATACGCAGGCGTATATTGTTCGTGAAGAAAATGCAGCGAGTGTGCAGAAGCTGGCGGATTATCTGCGAGGCGAGTTCCTCCGCGTGCGGCCGGAGGATTTCTTCGCCGTCTGCGGTAAGTGGCTGAAAATGAGTGGGCGAGACCATGCGTTTCTCGTTCATGCGGCCAACTACCTGACGGAAAAGGCAAGGAGCAAGTTCATCTACGATAAGATTCTAGGTTGGCTGGAAAAGTACGAGGCCGACCAGATAAAGAAGGATACGTCTGGATGGAAGAGCCTGATGGGATATCTTGCGAAGGCGACGAATATCGTGAACCTTGAGGAAGCGGCACATCTGATGCAGGATCAACTCGTCTACATCTTGAAAGAACTTGCTGATAAACGCTCTCCGCTCCATGAGGAAATTTTAGGGCTCTTTTATGAAAAGGCAATCACGCTCAATTACGAGCCCAATTTTCATCGGCTCGTCTACGAGATGCGCGACAGCTTCATCAGGGAACTGCCGATAGAAAGTGCCATTCATCATGCATGGCATCATATGCGGACGCATTTTGCAGAAGATGCCGCAGAGGGCGTTGATTCGATGGAAGAGCATATGCCAGTGCTGCGAAATCGCTTGGCAGAAATCATCGATCGTGAGTACGAGCACGGTCTCATGCTTCTCGAGACCGATGAAGCCCTTCGAAAAAATGTCAGCCATTTTCTCTATGATCTCATCGCACGCTCTGCGCTTCATGCGCAGACCCTTGTCGGCGTTATCGTCAACCGTGTGCTCAGTGGGCTGACAGATGCACAGCTCAACAGCCTTGTCTATGACAAAGTTGAACCCGATCTTATTTGGATTCGGATGAACGGTTCTATTGTTGGTACAGGCATCGGTCTTCTCCTCTTTTGCGTTATGTCGATGGCAGGGCTAAAGTAAGAAGGCAAACCCATGCCAGTGTGATGGAATTACATAGTATGCAGTATAGGTTTGCTATAATGATCTTGTCATTCACAGGCATAAAAGTATTCTAAACGATGTGGCAGGAAATGGGGGTTCTTATGGCGAAAAACAGAATGCACAAGGATATTATCATCATCGGCGCAGGTATGGCGGGGCTTACGGCGGCACTTTATGCGGGGCGCGCAAAGCTTGATGTGCTCGTTCTCGAAGATGGGCTTGTCGGCGGGCAGATTGCAAACGCAACGGGGATTGAAAACTATCCGGGCTTTATGACTGTTTCGGGAAAGGAGCTTATCGGCACGCTTCAGACCCAGGCGGAAAACGTCGGTGCTGTGGTCGATGAATTTGACAAAATCGAGCACGTTGTGCTCAAAGCGCAGCCGAAGATTGTCGAGACCGAAAGTGCAGTCTATGAAGCGGATGCCGTCATACTTGCAACGGGCATGAACCGCAGGCAGCTGCCGCTTCCAGAAGCCGCGCGTTACAATAATAAGGGTGTCCACTACTGTGAACTTTGCGACGGACACCTCTATCAGGATAAGATTATCGTCGTCATGGGAGGCGGCAATGCGGCGGTCGATGCAGCAAATTATCTGACCAAGTATGCAAGAAAGCTCTATCTTATTCACAGAAGTGCATTCCGTGCCGATAACGCAAGCGTTGACAAGCTCCTTGCCAATGAAAAGGTAGAAGTGCTTCTAAACACAGAGATCAAGGCACTTTTAGGCGACGAGCGTCTTGAAAAGATTAAGATTTTTGATAAAGAGACGAAGGAAGAGCGCGAGCTTGCTGTGGATGCCATTTTCGTCAATATTGGCGTCGTGCCGAATACAAAATTCTTTGAGGGTGAGATAGCGCTTGGCTCTGCGGGGCGCATTGCCGCAGGCGAAGATACCCGTACAAACATCGAAGGTGTCTATGCTGCGGGTGACATCCGTGAAAAGGAAGTACGCCAACTCACAACGGCTGCTGCCGACGGAACAACTGCCGCAATTCTTGCCGAAAAGTATATGCAGCGCCTGAGAGCCGCGAGAGTTAAGCGATTATGATAGGAAGAGAGAAAACACCGTGTTTTCTTTCCATAGTATTAGATGCTCTATAAACGGTAGAGTATCATTTGAAAGAGGAGATCTATATGGTAAAAGTTTATTCCATCACACAGTGCCCGTGGTGCGACAAGGTAAAAAAATACCTAAAGTCTAAAAATATCGCATTTGAAGAGCATAACATTGAGCTTAGCGCCGAAGATGCAGCAGAGTGCCAACGCATCTCCGGTGATACGATCGTACCTGTAACGACAATTGATGGTAAAAATTATGTTGTGAGTTTCGACAAGCCGAAGCTCGATGCACTCCTCGGTCTTTAATCTAATCTATAAGAAGCTTCCTGCTTTAATGGTAGGGAGCTTCTTATTCAGTTAAGCTCTATTATCCATTGCTGAAACATGGTTCCTGCCATTCGTTATAGCAGCTTCAAAAATTTTCATAAATTTTTTCTGGTCAGATGGAAAGAAACGTGATATACTAGCCAAATGACAACTGATAATATAGTTGCAGAAGGAGGTATGTGCGATGAAAGTGAAACCGTCAGTAAAGCGAATTTGCGAAAAATGTAAAGTCATCAAGCGCAAAGGCCGTGTCATGGTCATTTGTGAAAATCCAAAGCATAAGCAGAGACAAGGTTAATTTTTAAAGAAATGGAGGTGCTTTTTTAATGGCACGTATTGCCGGTGTAGATTTGCCCCGTGACAAGAGAATTGAAATTGCTTTGACGTACATTTTCGGAATCGGATTGAAGACGTCGCAGGATCTTCTGAAGATCACTTCGATCAATCCCGATACGCGTACGCGAGACCTCACGGAGGATGAAGTTGTAAAACTTCGTGATGCCATCGATAAGAACGTCATCGCCGAAGGTGATCTTCGTCGTGAACGCCAGATGAACATCAAGAGACTCGTTGATATCGGCTGCTACCGTGGACGTCGTCACCGTCTTGGCCTTCCTGTTCGTGGACAGAATACGAAGAACAATGCCCGTACGCGAAAGGGCCCGAAAAAGGTCGTAGCAGGCAAGAAGAAAGAATAATAAAGGAGGGTTAACCGGTGGCAGTTAAGAAAGCAGTTCGCACGAAGAAAAAAGTTCGTAAGAATGTGGAATCCGGCGTCGCGCATATCAGCTCGACGTTCAACAATACAATCGTTACGCTCACTGATAAGAGCGGCAACGCACTTTCCTGGGCTAGTGCTGGTGGTCTTGGTTTCCGCGGCTCCCGCAAGAGCACGCCGTTTGCTGCACAGATGGCAGCAGAGACGGCAGCAAAGGCAGCCATGGAGCATGGCTTAAAGCAGGTTGAAGTCTACGTCAAGGGACCGGGAGCAGGCCGCGAGGCAGCAATCCGCTCTCTTCAGGCGACAGGTCTTGAGGTCAACATGATCAAAGATGTCACCCCAATTCCGCACAACGGATGCCGTCCGCCGAAGCGTAGAAGAGTCTAACAGGAGGTGTATATAGAATATGGCTATTGATAGAGTTCCCGCACTGAAGCGCTGCCGTGCACTCGGCCTCGAGCCTGCGGTCATCGGTCGCAACAAGGAATCGAAGCATCAGGTGCGCCGCACGAACCGCAAGGTTTCGGAATACGGCACGCAGCTTAAAGAAAAACAGAAAGCAAAGTTTATCTACGGTGTGCTTGAAAAGCAGTTCCGCGGATACTATGATAAGGCGAAGAAGATGCAGGGTGTCACGGGTGAAAATCTCCTCGGTCTTTTGGAGCGTCGTCTCGATAATGTCATCTTCCGTCTCGGTCTCGCCAATACACGTCGTCAGGCACGTCAGGTCGTTCGCCATGGGCACATCTGTGTAAATGGCAAGCGCGTCGATATTCCGTCCGCGCTCGTTTCGGAAGGCGATGTCATCACGGTCGCAGAAAAGAGCGCGACAAATGCGTTCTTTAAAGAGCTTAAAGAGAGCAATAACGCACTTTCCGCACCGGCATGGCTGGAAGCCGATCAGGCAAACCTCACCGGCAAGGTCACGCGATTTCCACATCGTGAGGAAATCGATGTTCCTGTCAACGAGCAGGCTATCGTCGAGTTGTACTCCAAGTAAGGATGCGTTATGCCTTTGCGCATAGTTTTACTAGGGAGGTACAAGTAAGATGGTAAATATTGAGACTCCGACCATTTCTGTAGTCGAAGTCAGCGATGACGGACGCTACGGCAAGTTCGTCTGCGAGCCTCTCGAGCGCGGATATGGCACGACGTTCGGCAACAGCCTTCGCCGTATGCTGCTCTCCTCACTCGAGGGCGCTGCAATTACCTCCATCCGAATCGACGGGGTGCTTCATGAGTTCTCGACGATTCCGGGCGTGCGCGATGATGTCACGAACATCGTCCTCAACTTAAAACAGCTCTGTCTAAAACTTCAAGGCAATGAATCGCAAACCATCCGTATCGACGTGGAAGGGGAGCGTGAGGTTACGGCGGCCGATATTGAATGCGGCACGGAAGTGGAGATCTTGAACCCGGATCTTCATATCGCGACGCTCAATGCGGATGGTAAGCTCAAGATGGAAATGACGGTTTCACGTGGCCGCGGCTATGCTCCTTCGACGAAGAACAAGAAGCCTGACGATGCCATCGGTATCATTCCCATCGATTCTATCTATTCACCGGTGCAGCGCGTCAACTACACGGTGGAAGATACGCGTGTTGAAGATGTGACAGACTACGACCGCCTGACACTCGAAGTCTGGACGGACGGCTCACTCTCGCCGGAAGAAGCCGTCAGCAAAGCTGCAGGCATTCTTGTTATGCACTTAAAGCTTTTTCAGAATATGGCGGGCTTCCCAGAAGAGGAAGTGGAGGAGGATTCCAACTTCCCAGAGACAGAGGAAGACGAATTACAGAAAGCCCTCGAGACCGCTATCGAAGACCTCGACCTTTCGGTTCGTTCCTACAACTGCCTCAAGCGTGCGAACATCAACACGGTTGGGGATCTGACGGAGAAGACGGAAGAGGACATGATGAAGGTCAGAAACCTCGGTCGCAAGTCGCTGGACGAGGTTAAGAAGAAGCTCGAAGAATACGGTCTCGAGCTGAAGAATTCGAACGAATGATAGGAAAGAGAGGAATAAGATGAGCTACAGAAAGTTAGGACGTAACTCGGCAGCTCGTAAGGCACTTTTTGCGAGCATCCTCACATCCTTCTTCAGATATGGACGCATTGAGACGACGGAAGCGAAGGCGAAAGAACTTCGCAAGTTTGCAGAAAAGATCATCACGCTCGCAAAGCGCGGCGATCTCGCTGCTCGTCGTTCGGTGATTGCACAGCTTTCTGATGAAGATGTTGTGAGAAAGATTTTTGACGAAGTCGCTGGCAAGTATCAAGAGCGTCAGGGCGGATATACCCGTATCCTGAAGCTTGGCAACCGTCGCGGTGATGCGGCTCCGATGGTCATCATCGAGCTCGTTTAATCGAATAGAACGAAGGGAATACGGCTCTCATATGAGAGCCGTATTTTTTGTATAAGGAGCTTTCTTTTAATGCGAAAAAATAGGCACCGCATTTGCAGTGCCTGTTGGATCATATTCTTGCTTAGAATTTAAGCTTCTTGAAGCGTTCGACAGCGCGCTTGGTGTTTTCATGGCTGCCGAATGCCGTCAAGCGGAAGTAGCCTTCGCCGCATGGGCCAAAGCCAGAACCTGGCGTGCCGACGATGTTGACGTCTGTGAGGAGCTTGTCGAAGAAGTCCCACGAGCTCATGCCGATGGGTGTCTTCAGCCAGATATACGGTGCATTGACGCCGCCGTAACACTCGATACCGACGGCTTGCAGTCCTTCACGTATCACACGGGCATTTTCCATATAGTAGCGGATGAGTTCTTTGATTTCCTTCTTGCCTTCCGGCGTATAGATTGCTGCGGCGCCGCGCTGAACGATGTATGCTGTGCCGTTGAACTTTGTCGTATGACGGCGATTCCATAGCTTGTTGAATTCGACGAGCGAGCCATCCTCCGCCTTTCCTTTGACACTGTGCGGAATGATCGTATAGCCGCAGCGTGTGCCCGTGAAGCCTGCCGTCTTGCTGAAGGAACGGAATTCAATGGCAACATCTTTCGCACCGGGAATTTCATAGATAGAGCGAGGAACGTCGTCTTCTGTGATGTAGGCGGCGTATGCAGCATCAAAGAGGATGACGGCATCGTTTTCCTTTGCGTAATTGACCCATTTCGTAAGGGCGGTGCGGCTTAGCGTCGTGCCTGTAGGATTGTTGGGGCAGCAGAGGTAGATCATGTCGACCTTTTCCTTCGGAAGCTCCGGCTCGAAGTTGTTTTCTGCCGTCGATGGCAAGTATGTGACGCCTTCGAAATAACCATTTTCCTGTAGAGCACCTGTGCGGCCTGCCATGACGTTGGTATCGAGGTAGACGGGGTAGACCGGATCCGTGATGGCGACGCGGTTTGCCACAGAGAAGATTTCCTGAATGTTGCCGCTGTCGCTCTTAGAGCCATCGGAGATGAAGATTTCATCCGATGCGATATCAATCCCACGCATCTTATAGTTGTTCGCAAGGATAGCGTCTGTCAGAAATGTATAGCCTTGTTCAGGACCGTAGCCGCGGAATGTCTCTGCATGCGCCATTTCATCGACGGCCTTGTGCATTGCATCGATGCAGACCTTTGGGAGCGGCTGCGTGACATCGCCGATGCCTAAACGGATAACATCTGCTGTGGGATTTGCCTTTTTGAAGGCTTCGACGCGGCGTGCGATTTCTGCAAAGAGATAGCTGCCAGGTAGTTTCCGATAGTTATCATTGACATATGCCATAAAATTTACCTCCATGATACAATTGCTATGTTGTTATTCTAGCATAGTTTTACATAGAGAGAAAGGATTATCTTGCCGTTGGCGAAGATAATCCTTTTGGTATTAGACAGGACAGTTTTTATGACCGATGTCGCAGACACGATTTTTCAGCGTCTCCTTGCAGAAATCAATGAAGGACTGCGCTGCTTTTGAAATGTAGCGATCTTTCTTCCACGCAAGTCCGACATCGACGAAGAGCGGACCGGCCAGTGGTATGGCAACAACGCCCGGCGTGTCTTCGACGACGATATCGAGGAGAAAGCCGAGTCCGACGCCTGAGGCTACGAGACCTTTTAGTGTCACAACCTGATTGGACTCAAGAACGATCTTCGGTGTGATACCCGCACCCTTCATATGCTCAAAGATTGTCTTCCGGAGGAAAGAACCCTCTTTCAGCATGACGATATTTGATTTTTCTATCGTATCCCAGGTGATAAACTTCTCCTTGGCTAGTGGGCTTGTTTCTGGTACACAGCAGACGATCTGGTTGCGTGACATGGGCAGAAGCTCGAGATTTTGCGAGGCTCCCGAGATGATGATGATGCCGAAGTCGAGTTCATCGCGTTCCAGCTGCTCGCGAATCGACATGGAACCCTCTTCATGCAGGTAAATGTCGAGGTGAGAGTAGCGACGCTGAAAGCTCGAAAAGATTTTCGGAAAGAGATAGGCGCCGATCATTGGCGGAATACCAATTTTGATCACACCCTTCTGCAGCTGCTTATAGTCGTTGACTTCAAGCACGGCATCTTGGATGTTTCGAAGTGCAAGTTCGATGCGGTTCAAAAAGACAGCACCCTCTGGTGTCAGTGACAGCTGTTTCTGGCTGCGGTCAAAAAGCTGTATGCCAAGCTCTGCTTCGAGTTTTTTTATGGCAACGGTGATGTTCGGTTGAGAGACGCGGAGACGCTCCGCAGCGCGCGTGATATTTCTGAGTCTGCTCGCCATTTGGAAATATTCCAACTGTCTGAGTTCTATGACGGCCACCTCCGATTTAAATAAATATAAAGGATATAAATTTTTGTTTATCATATCATATTCTATATAAATAGTAAAGCTGAAATACCTTAGTGTGCTCCTGTCTGTGTTAGAAGATGATACTAAAAAGATTAAATCTTTCATCTATTTTTAACAAAATTATAAGCTTAAGATGTTAGGGTAAATTTTGTACAGATAAAAAGAACTGTCCTAGATGCGGCACGATGCAGCTATTCGATAGACGAGAAAGGGGACACTGCTGTTGATCCTTGGCATTGGAACGGATATCATCGAGATTTCGCGCGTGAAAAAGGCTTTGCAACGTCCCTCCTTTCTCGCACGGGTCTATACGAAGCAAGAGATCGCCTACGCTTTAAGTTGCGGTGCGCAGCAAGCAGCGAGTCTTGCAGCGCGCTTTGCCGGGAAGGAAGCTGTGATGAAGGCTCTTGGCACGGGGCTTCGCAATGGAACTTTTAAGGAAATCGAGATTCTGACCGATAGGCTTGGTGCGCCTTTGGTCAATCTTTCAGGCGGATTCCTTGCCCAGGCAAAGGCACGCGGTGTCAAACGGATACAGCTTTCCTTAAGCCATGCAAGAGAGTATGCGACGGCGATTTGTGTTATGGAGGGAAACGATGAAACTACTGACAGCAGATGAGATGCGCGAAATGGATCGGAAAGCACAGGAAGTCTACGGTATTCCCGAGCTTGTCCTGATGGAAAACGCAGGGCATGCGACGGCAGAGACGGCAGAGAAGCTTCTTGGCGGAAAACTTACAGGACGACATATCGTTGTCGTTGCAGGCAGCGGGAATAATGGCGGCGATGCATTCAGTGCCGCGCGCTACTTTCTGAACGCAGGGGCGAATGTCAAGGTGTTTTTTGCAGGGAATCGCGACCATATCAAGGCATCGCCGAAAATTATGCTTGGCATCTTGCAGAAGATGGACGCGCTTATCTACCCCTTGGATGATGATCATGACTTTGACCGCTTCCGCGTGGCCTTGCGCTTTGCGGATCTTGTCATCGACGGCGTCCTCGGCACGGGATTTACAGGCGCACTGCAGGAAAAGATGCAGCGTGTCATCGGCTGCATCAATGGAAGTAACGGAAAGACACTTGCCATTGATATGCCGAGCGGTGTCGAGACCGATAGAGGCACGATACAAGCAGCCTGTGTTAAGGCAGATGTGACCGTTACCTTCGGTGCGCCAAAGATCGGACAGTATTTAGGGGGCAGTCTCTCCTGCGGAGAGGTGATTCTCGATACGATCGGCATCCCGCAGGCATTGATCGAGCGCGATGAGATTCGACAGACGCTGATCGATGAAGCACTTGCCGCGGCACTTCTTCCCACACGCACTCACGATGCGCACAAGGGGACGGTGGGGAAATTCCTTGTCATGGCAGGTTCACGCGGCATGACAGGCGCTGCGGCACTGGCATCGGAATCAGCACTTCGAAATGGTGCAGGACTGGTGACGCTTGCTATTCCAGAAAGCCTAAATGCTATCATAGAAGAAAAAGTAACGGAAGTCATGACGCTTCCCATCAAGGATGAAAAGCGCGGACTGCTCAGCGGACACGAGGCGAGCGATCAACTGGCGGAGGTTATCGATGGCTATGACGCTCTTCTCATCGGTCCTGGCCTTGGCCGCGATGAAGACACGTCGGCACTCATCCGAGGTGTTGCAAAGCGAGCAAAGTGCCCACTCATCCTGGATGCAGATGCGATCTATGCCTTCCGCCGCCATACAAAAGAACTCAAAGAACTCGCGCAGGTTCCCGTCCTCACACCGCACCTTGGCGAGATGGCAGGCCTGCTCTCCATCTCCATCGAGGAGCTGCGTGCCGATCTCGTGAACCTTTCGCGTCAGGCAGCAAAGGCTTATAAAGGGATTTTTGTCGTCAAGAGTGAGGAGACGATCGTCGTTTACCCGGATGGAAATGTCTTCTTCACGACAAAAGGGAACGCGGGTATGGCGACAGGCGGTTCGGGCGATGTGCTCGCAGGGACGATACTCGGTCTTATGCATGAAATGGAAAGTGCGCTTGCGCCAATCCTTGGCGTCTATCTCCATGGGCTTGCCGGTGATCTCGCCTATGGCGAATATGGCGAGGGTCTTCTTGCGTCTGACATCATGCACTGTCTGCCGAAAGCACGGATGTCACTCAGGGCAAAGAATGAAACGTAAACACTTTATCCTCTTGAAAAGGATGAATGTATTATTTTTTGTGCGGCACTTGCCGTATATAGGTGAAACTTTATACGCTCTATTGACTTTTTGTATAGGGAAGGGTAGTATAAACATACTTTTAGAGAAAGAAGGAATACAAGATGGCAAAAGTGGATGTGGATTGGGATAACCTGACGTTCAGCTACCGTCCGATCACGAAGCGTTATGTCGCAAATTACAAAGATGGCAAATGGGGCAAGGGAAGCCTGACAGAAGATGCAACGGTCACGCTCAATGAGTGTGCCGGCATCCTGCAATATTGCCAGGAAGTCTTTGAGGGTCTCAAGGCATATCGTACAAAAGACGGTAAGATCGTCGCTTTCCGCCCGGATCTCAATGCAGAGCGCATGGTCGATTCGGCAAAGCGTCTGGAAATGCCGCCGGTTTCGAAGGAGATGTTCCTCGAGGCGGTCGATGCGGTTGCTAAAGCAAACGAGGATTGGATTCCTCCCTATGAGTCCGGCGGTGCACTCTATCTGCGTCCCTATCTCTTTGCGACAGGTTCCGTCATAGGCGTCAAGCCGGCAGATGCCTATCAATTCCGCCTTTTCGGCACGCCAGTTGGCTCTTATTTCAAGAACGGCATCAAGCCGATCACGCTGACGGTCAGTGATTTCGACCGTGCGGCACCGCACGGCACCGGTCATATCAAGGCAGGGCTGAATTATGCGATGAGTCTTCATGCCTACATCCACGCTCATGAGAACGGTTTCGATGAGAATATGTTCCTTGACCCTGCAACGCGTACTTATGTCGAGGAGACGGGCGGTGCGAACTTCCTCTTTGTCACAAAGGACAACACGGTCATCACGCCAAAATCGAACTCCATCCTGCCTTCTATTACGCGTCGCTCCCTGATGCAGATTGCGGAAGATCTTGGTTATAAAACAGAGCAGCGTCCTGTGAAACTCGCAGAGCTCAGTGAATTTGCCGAATGTGGTCTTTGCGGTACGGCAGCCGTCATCTGCCCGGTCGGCAAGGTCGTCGACCATGGCAAAGAGATCGTTTTCCCGAGCGGTATGCAGGAAATGGGTCCTGTGCTCACGAAGCTCTATAAAACTCTCCGCGGTATGCAGCTCTGCAACATCGAGGCACCGAAGGGCTGGGTTCGCGTCATCAAGTAAGCAGCACTATAAGTTTAAGTTTATAAGTACCCCCGAAAGTCGGACGGAGAGAACGCCGGCTTTTGGGGGTATTGTCATTTCATCCTGCCTATAAAAATAGTACAAAAAAATATCTCAGGTAACAAGGATTTTCTGATATACGGCAAGAATAAATTCATATATGCGCGTTATGCTAATTGTGTTGATATTATTGCATACCGTTGGCTTTTCATCTTACAGACGCTGAGGCAGAATACAGAATTTTATGTCAATGCTGAAAGATACAGAGTCATCGTATGCCTTCTTCTTGGAGTTTCCATATGAACTTAGACTTTAATTTTCCCATCAAATTTCATGGCATGTTCCATGGTTTTTTTTCGACGATCGGCTTTTTAGATGTCATTGATATCGCCGTCGTTGCAGTTATCCTCTATAATATTTACGTCATGCTCCGCGATACGCGGGCGATCACACTCGTCAAGGGCATTCTTGTGCTTCTCGGCGTCACGCTCGCTGCAACGTGGATGGAGCTTCATGTCATCAGCTGGCTTTTGCAGAAAATGGTGACATTGCTTTTTGTCGCACTCCCTATCGTCTTTCAGCCGGAACTGCGCCGTGCGTTGGAGCATCTCGGACAGGGACGCTTTTTGGCACCTGTTGTATCGCTTGACGATAAGGAAGCGCGCTCTGTCGTGCACGAGCTCGTGAAGGCAGTGACTGTTCTTGCCGCAAACAAGACGGGGGCACTGATTGTCATCGAGCGAGATATGGGATTGAATGACATCGGTGCAACGGGGGTTCCGATCGACGGGTTTATCACGGCGGATTTCCTGCTGAATGTTTTTATTCCGAACACACCGCTGCATGACGGCGCGGCGATTGTCCGCGGCAATCGTCTCGTCGCCGCAGGGTGCTTGTTGCCACTGACGGAAAACCGTTCCCTTTCGACAGAGCTCGGCACGCGTCACCGCGCGGCCATCGGACTTTCTGAACAGTGCGATGCGCTGGTCGTCGTTGTCAGTGAAGAGACCGGAACGATTTCCACGGCGGAAAACGGACGCATCACTCGTCACCTGGACAAGGAGCGGCTGAAGAAGAAACTCAGCTCTGCTTTTTTGCCGACAGAGGGCATCAGGGAACTCCGGGACGTTGTCAAGAACTGGAGGCGCAAGAAATGATTACACGCCTAGAACATATCTTTCGAAGGAACCTTTTTGCAAAGATTGCTGCAATTGTCTGCGCGGTCATCCTTTGGTCATATGTTATGAACGAACAGGATCCTGCGATAGAAAACACCTATACCGTCGAAATAGCGGCGGTCAATGAGCCGGAAGGGTATCATATCACACAGGGGGAGAAGAAAGTCCAACTCAAGGTGCGTGCGCAGCGTTCGCTTTTCGCCTCGCTCTCCGCAGACGATTTCCGCGCCTACGTTGACCTTGCAGATGCAAAAGACGGTACGCAGCAGCTTCGTATACAGACCGTGCTTCCAAAAGGGGTCGAGCTTATTTCAGCGCGTCCGGACAGCATCGAAGTGACGCTTGACAAGATGGTGACGAAGAGCATTCGTGTCGAATATGTGACGACAGGGGCAGTAGCACAAGGTTCGGCCTTTGTCGGCATCACGCCAAAGGTACAGTACGTATCGGTCTACGGTCCGGAATCCATATTGACAGATGCAACGCGCGTTATCGGCTATGTTGGACTCAGTGGGCGGAACGATAGCTTTTCAGACAATGTCACGTTTACTGCAGTCGGCGAAGATGGCAATACGCTGAAGGATGTCGAGATTACGCCGCAAAATGCAGATGTCCGTGTCCAGATTACGCGCGGGCTGATTCGAAAAGTTGTTGGTATCCACGTTGTGACGGCGAAGGATCTGGATCCTTCGTTAAAGCTTATAAACACGATAGCAGATCCAGAAAAAATCGAGATTGCAGGTACGGAAGACAAGCTCGCAGGTGTCAGCACCATTGAAACCATGCCGATTTCCCTAGCAGATGTCAAAGGGGATACACAGCTGCCAGGGAAGTTGGTTCTTCCGGATGGTATTTCAGTGACGAATCCCAATATCACCGTTAAATTTGAAGTTAAAGCAAAAGAGCAGAACGCTGCAGCGGCAAAACCGCAGTGATAGGCGAGCGGTGGAAGCGCTTGATACATAGCAGATGGAGTGAAGCATAGATTGATACGCATCCGTAATTTTTCCGTTCCCTTTACGGATAATGTGCCGCTGGTAAGGCACGCAGCAAAGCGACTGGGCATTCGCGAAGAGGAGATTCTAGAAGCGAAGATTGCAAGGAAGGCCGTCGATGCGCGTCGCTACCATGGCAGTCCCATTTCCTTTCATTATCTCTTAGACATTCGACTGATCAGCGGAGAAAAAGGAGAGAAAAAACTTATTGGAAGATTTCGCCACGACAGAAATATCGAAGAAGTGCCTTTTCTGAAGAAGGAGAAGATACCGAAGGCAAAGATGTCGCGTTCACCCATCGTTGTCGGCTTTGGCCCAGCGGGGATGTTTGCAGCGCTGACGCTTGCACGGGCGGGGGCGGAGCCTCTCGTATTGGAGCGAGGTGCGGATGTCGATACCCGTCATGCAGATATTCAAAGATTTTGGACAAACGGCACGCTTTCTGCAAGATCAAATGTGCAGTTTGGTGAAGGCGGGGCGGGTACATTTTCCGACGGCAAGCTTACGACACGTGTGAACGATGCGCATATGCATGAGATTCTTGAAGACTTTGTCCGAGCGGGTGCACCCGAGGAAATTCTCTATTTGCAGAAGCCGCATATCGGCACGGACATTCTGCGGAATATCGTGAAGAATATTCGTGAGGAAATCCTTCGTCTCGGCGGACGTGTGCGCTTCGGTGCACAGATGACGGATTTTGAAATAAGGGACGGTAGAATTTCCGGCATCATCGTAAACGGTGAGGAGCGTCTGGATACCGACACTGCCTTTTTCGGCATCGGGCATTCGGCGCGTGATACCTACCGTATGCTCTATGGTAAGAATGTCAAGATGGAGGCGAAAGCCTTTGCAATGGGCGTTCGCATCGAGCATCCACAGGCATTTATCGACCGTGCACAGTATGGCAAAGATGCGGGCGATGGGCGGCTTCCCACGGCAGACTATGCGTTGACAGCAAAGGACAGTATTTCTGGGCGCGGTGCATATAGTTTCTGTATGTGTCCGGGTGGTGTCGTCGTCGCAGCAGCATCAGAGGAAAAACGCCTTGTGACAAACGGCATGAGCAATTACAAGCGCGATTCAGGCCTTGCCAATGCGGCTCTCCTCGTGCAAGTCGCACCAAGTGATTTCGGTTTCGGAACACTCGATGGCATGCACCTTCAAGAACAACTTGAACGCCTTGCCTTTTATTTGGGCGGGCAGGATTATTTTGCGCCTGTTCAAACAGTGGGAGACTTCCTTGCCGGACGGAAGGGCTCGACTAATTTTTTAACGCATCCGACCTATGCACCGGGGATTCGGACGGCGGATCTTCATGCGTGTCTGCCAAACTACATCACAGATACGCTGGCGCGGGCACTTCCCATCTTCGACAGGAAGATTCCCGGTTTTGCTGACCCTGGTGCGGTGATGACGGGCGTTGAGACGCGCTCTTCTGCACCATGCCGCATTCTGCGTGAGCGTAAGACGTATGCGTCGCTTTCGACGCCAGGACTTTACCCGATTGGTGAGGGGGCAGGCTATGCAGGCGGCATCATGAGTGCAGCCTGCGACGGGCTGAAGGCAGCACTGAGTGTTTTGCGTGCTAACTCGTAACGGTTTATTTATGAATAAAGGAGAAGGATCATGGCAAGACTTTTTGGTACCGATGGTGTCCGCGGCGAGGCCAATACGACATTGACGCCGGAAATGGCATATCGTCTCGGGCGTGCGGCAACGATTTGCTTTGGCAAGGAATCCGAGGAGAAGCCGCTTATCATCATTGGGCGCGACACACGCATCTCTGGGGAAATGTTTGCGGCGGCATTGACCGCGGGTATTTGTTCGGCGGGCGGTCGTGCCATGCTCGCTGGCATCATCCCGACGCCGGCGATCGCGTACCTTGCGCGTCGTCATAACGCTAAGGCGGGCATTGTGATTTCGGCGTCGCACAACCCCTTTGGCGACAATGGCATTAAATTTTTCGGCGGCGATGGCTATAAGCTTCCCGACAGTGTCGAAGATGAGCTTGAGAGCATTGTCCATCGTCTTGAGAAAAAGGACGATTTTGTGCGTCCCACGGCGGGCGCCATCGGTCACCTTAAGTATCGGGCTGATCTGCAGAATCAGTACATGGACTTTGTCCTTTCGACCTGCGGGGAGCGTTTCGATGGGATGAAAGTCGTTTTAGACTGTGCGAACGGCGCGGCTTATGAAGTTATGCCAAAGGTGCTTCGGCAGCTGGGCGCAAATGTTAAGGTCATCCATGCGCTTCCGAACGGTACGAATATCAATGACCGCTGTGGTTCGACGCATATGGAATCGCTGCAAAAGGTGGTTGTTGAAAATGCCGCGGACTTTGGTATCGCACATGACGGCGATGCTGACCGCTGCCTTTGCGTCGATGAAAAAGGAGAGATTATCGACGGTGATCACATCCTCGTCATGTGTGCGACGGATATGATGAAGAAGGGAACGCTTCCCTATAACACAGTCGTCACAACGGTTATGGCAAATATTGGCTTTCACAAGGCCATAAAGGAAGCGGGCGGCCGTGCCGAAATCACACAGGTCGGCGACCGCTACGTCCTCGAAAGTATGCTGAAGAATGGCTATAAGATTGGCGGTGAACAGTCTGGACATATCATCTTTGCAGACTATTCAACGACAGGCGATGGTCTGATTACTGCGCTTCAGGTGCTGGCTTCCATTAAGCGCAGCGGAAAGAAGGCGTCTGAGCTCACGAACCTGATGAAGACATACCCGCAAATTCTCATCAACGTTCGCGTTGCCACAAAAGAAAGCTGGGAGGATAAGGAAGCTATTCAGGCGGCCATCAAAAAGGGCGAAAAAGAACTGGGCAGTGACGGCCGCATCCTCGTTCGCCCATCTGGTACGGAGCCGTTGATTCGCGTCATGGCAGAAGGCCCAGACGAAGCACAGATCGACAGAATTTGTAAAGAAATTGCAGATGTTGTAAAAAAGGAGCAGGGTTGATGGAGAAGGCAATCCTCTTGGTCAGTTTCGGCGTTGCAGGCGACGAAGCGAGAAAGAACGGCATTGACTGTATTGCGGCGGAGATTGCCGCGGCACATGGTGACTATGCTGTTCGGCAAGCATTTACATCTAATTTTATTCGAAAACAGCTGGCAAAGCGCGGCATTGTAAAACCTTCTCTGGATGAAGCACTAAATGCCCTTGCAGAAGAAGGTTTTACATATGTTTATGTACAGCCGACACATTTGACGCCCGGTGAAGAGTACAAGAAAAAGGTCCGTAGCGCTGTGGATGCGGCAAGAGAAAAGTTCAAAGTGCTGAAACTCGGTGAAACGGTCTTTGCACAGGATCGAGATTATGAAGAAATGGCCAAGTTTCTTTCAGACACCTATGGTAAAGGCAGTAGCGATGCAACTGTACTGCTAGGGCACGGCTCTCCACACTGGCATAATCCCGTTTATGAAAAGTTGCAGGCGGTGTTTGATGCATGCGGTAAAAAAATCTTTGTCGGTGTTGTCGAGGAAAGCGATACGCCAAATTTCGAAATGGTCGCGCAGCGTCTGAACAAAGCCGGTGCAAAACATGTGACCTTAGCACCGCTTCTTCTCTCCGGCGGCATCCATGTAAAGGAAGACATGGCAGGGGAAGGAAAAGCATCATGGAAAAGCCGCTTGGAAGCCAGAGGCATAAAAGTCTCTCCAATTCTAAAAGGACTGGGTGAATACGAGGCTTACCGAAAGATTTACCTTAGAAAGGTGTTGGATCTTTGTCAAGTGTTACGGTGACATTTTTTGTTATTTTTCGATAATTTTTCTTTATCTGAAGATAGAGTTTTCTTTGTAGGAAAGGAGGTCACAAAATGTTTTTGGACGAGAATGAAGTTGCTTTCTTAAAACGCTATTTCCTAGGTGAGGAATTGACCGAACGTGAACATGAGTCCGCTGTATTAATAGCAGACTGTTATGATTCTCATATCGGTCAGACGGGATTGTTTGCCGACGTATGGATCGATGTTCCAGAGGAAGAGAGAGAAAAAGAATTTGCTAGGATGTGTGAGGAAGATGTCGAGGATATTCGGCAGTATCTTTCTCTTTACCCATGGATCAAGGTCTGGCGGGAGCGTTGCGAGGCGGAAGAGTCTGCACGATGGGATGAAGAAGAACGATTGGAGGCGGAACGGGACGAGCTTATCTCACGTGCCATCGACATGGATGAAGAACCTCCGGTTTTCGGACAATGGGCAAATATCGCTCGCAGTCGTATGCGTCATGAATCGCCTGAAGAATGGATTGAAATGGTGCAGCAAGGCACGGCATCGGCATATCTCAAAAAGGTGCAGGAGGAAATGTGGGATCAATACGGCATGTCTGTCTTTCTTGGGGATGATACCATCACCTATGAAGAGGCGCTGGCAGATTGTGGCGGGGATCGTGAAAAGCTGATGAGAACCTCCCTTATCTTGGAGTTACACGACAAACCTCCCGAGAATCCTGAGCCTTTGCCACCTTCGTATTTGGAGGATGAGGATGAGATCATAGATGATGATTTGTATTGAGTGTCTTCGACGATAGTCTGTGGGTATAGATGCACAAAAAAGGAAGCTGAAGAAAAACAGCTTCCTTTTTTGTGTCTTTTTTCTTAGAAGGATACGAAGCCACGCGGTGCGGACTTTTCTTTGCCTGATGCTTTGTAGTCGCGCTGCCGTTTCGATAAAATCGTTCCAGTTGTAGAGGAAGACGAGACAGAAGCCATAAAAGAGACTGCGCCGTACAATCCAGTGAAGGAGCGTCTCTTTGCTGTCGGATTCCGGCGTCAGGACAATCTTCATTGCGCCGAGTGCAATATCGATGCAGCAGAGGACAAAGAACAAATCAGCTACCGTATTTTGCAGGATCTTCAGTCCTTGGGTAAAGAGATCGACGAGTTTATCGATAATTTCCTTGATCGAACTGGCAAAGTCGTTGGCAACCTCCCAGTCATAATTGGCATAATCCTCCATCATCGGATCATTGATGCTGCCACCACTGCCAGGCTCGCCGGTGCCGAGTCCTGGAATGTAGTCCGCAGGATTCACATCCTCTCCCCACTCGTTACCAATGCGAATCTCAAAGTGCAGATGTGGTCCTGTGGCGACACCCGTATCACCGACGCGGCCAATGAGCTGCCCTTCTTGGACAATTTGACCATCGGCAACAAAGAAAGCGGATAGGTGGGCATATCTTGTGAAATAACCGTTCATGTGATTAATGACAATGGTGTTGCCGTAACCATCATTTCTATCCCATGCCTGTATCACTTGCCCTGCGGCTGCGGCATACACGGGATCTCCATATGCTGCTGCAATATCTTCGCCTTGGTGTTTTTGATACTTGCCGGTTTTTGGATGGTAACGCCAGCCATAGGCAGAGCTCGATGGTCCAGCCGCAGGGCGCGTCCAGCCTGCGGTGACAAGAACGATCGGAATGAGGAACAGGAGCGCAAGAAGTGCGCGACGTATTCGTATCCTTCGTTTCGTCATAGTATTGCGCTCCTTTCGTAGAAGTCATTGGAAGATTGTGAAAATTGTGCTGGCAATTCGGTGTGTTTTATGGTACCCTTAAGAAGAAAGGGAACGAAGACGATAAAGGAGGTATCCATTGTGGGTTTGTTTTTTGGCAAGAGCAAAAAGGAACGAGAAGCGGAAGAGGCTGAACGCAGACGGCAGGAAGAAATCGCAAAGGATCCGAGAAAAGCGCCGCTTATGATTGGCAGCCTCTACGCCATCGGCAATGACGGGATGATTCAAGCCAATGATGAATATGGCTTTATCATCCGAGATCTTTCAGAAAGAGCTGTGGCAAATAATGATATGATTTACAAGATGCTTCAGATTGTAAAGCAGTTGCACGAGGAAAACAAAGAGATGCGTGAACGCCTCGAAAAAATTGAAGGAAAGCTTGACGGAACTTCACGAAAAGAAAAAGAGATGCCATTTCCCAAGGCAAGGGCAATGTGACAGCAGGGCAGATGCCCTGCTTTTTTATGCTTTACTCAGTTCCGTTTCCATTTCCAGTTTCAGTTTTGACTGGTGCCGTCTGTGCTGGTGTAGCCTGTCCCTGTCCTCCACCATTACCGTTGCCGTTCGCATCGTTGCCGCCATTGCCGCCTTTTTGCGCTTCTTGCTGCATGGTAACGCCTTTTTTCATCATGCTGAGGTTATGGCTGGCCGTCTGATCCTTGCTGCTGCGGAAGTTTGAAACGGCACTTCGATACGACTGTACCGGACTTCGGCTCATGACGAAGTCGCGGCCGAGCTGTGAGAGCGTTCCTTTTAGGGTACCTCCACCGGCGGCCTTTGCTGCGGCGACTTTACCGGCAGCGGTAGCACCTCCTGTAACCACAGCAGAACCTACGGCAGCTGCGGTTCCTGCTGCACTCTTCAATGAGCCGATCATGTCCGAGCCGCCGAGTTGTGGTGCACCGTTGAGCAGCGTGGAGATGAGCGCAGGAATTTTCTTGATGAGCATGTAGATCATCAGCGATGCCAAGACGGCCTGCAGAAGCGAACCGGCATCACTGGAAAGCTCGTCTTTCTTGCTGGCGTCCAGCATGAAGGATTCGACAAAGGGCGTGGTAGAAATAGCGAGAAAGGCAATGACACAGACCTTCATCGCACAGTTGAACATACAGCCGATCGCTTTTTCGGTGAGGAAGTTGAACTTGCTCATGGTACCAAAGGCGAGGCAGGGAATCGTCATCAAGGCCATGGTGAAGAACTCAACGCGTGCCATGAAGAGTTCCAGCGCCGCCATAAAGAAGCAGAAGCAGACAATGACGATGGTGATGACACCGAGCAGGGTGATGATGGGCGAAGATATCATTTTTCCGACGCCTTTGGCTGCACCTACGACAGTAGGTCCCGTTCCATCGAAGACGGTTTCCGGGTCTGCACCGGTCAGTCCGGCAAAGATCGTTGCGACAAATTTGACAGCAGGTCGGTAGAAGGAATCTACCATATCGCTGGGCATCCCGTCCCCGCCTGCGGCGTGAATACCGATGCTTTCAAAACCATCCATCAGCGCCTGCATGAACTCCATCCAATGCATCATGAGAAACATGAAGAAGCCGAGCTTTAAGAGGATGGAGATGAGGTATTGCAGCTTGTCGCCGGAGATAAACTTCATGGACAGTTCCCAAGAAGCCTGTACCACGGTGAGGATAATGAGGAGTTTTAAACAGAATGGCAAAATATTTGCTGCGCCGGGTACGATGACGTTCTTGGTATAGTGATCCATGAAGCTGCCGAGAATCTTTGTCGTCGATAGATCGGCATTCAAATCCGGCTGATACACTGGTGGTTTGGTTAAAGGTGCCGACTGGTCGGCCATCGCCCAAATTCCTGTGTCGGAAAGCAGGAAACCACCGAAGTTGATGGCAAGACCTGCACCGAGCATGACCTGCCACAAAAACTTTTTACCATCCTCCAGTCCGAAGGTGCTCATCATGCCAGCAATCGCCGTCATGATGAGCAGGACGATCTGCATCGCCTTGATCGCACCTAAGGCAAGTTCTTTAAGTTTGGTATCAAACGTGCCGTCCAGTCCTGTGCCGGCGCTTACAATCTGCTCGGAACCCTCGCCGGCTGCAAAGCCGACATGCATCCTCGTGAAGATCACGAGAAAAAGGATGAGTCCGAGCCAAAGGAGATCGCGATACGCGGCACATCTCCTTATCAAAGTTCTAAGTTTTCGCATCAGCGTCCCCCTCGCTTTCGTATTTTTAATCAGTTTGACTTATAGTATTTGCTTTACCCCGTTAAATAATTCCTTTTATTATTGTTATGAATATTTTCCTTTATTATTCATCTATTCTTTCCTTTCTCGTCACTTGTTCGCAAAATTTACAAACTTTTGACCAGCTGCACGGTTGCGCGTTTCCTCGGTGGCTTTCTCTACGTTCTCTATGTAGTATTTCTCTGCCTCCATCGCAAGGATGTTGGCGAGAAGTTCGTTGGTGTCTGCACCTTGGAGTGCCTGCGCACCTTGAATCTGGATGCCGGCCTGCATGATCTGCTGTTCTCCTTCAGCGTTCTTTGCTGCTTCCATGGCTTCCTTGACGACTTCCTGTGTCTGCTTCGTCACTTTGCCCGAGGCTTGCGCACGTTCTGCCGATGCCTGGTAGGTGGCGTCAAGTGCTTTCTTGTTCTTCGCGCTCTGCATGTAGAGGTCATAGAGGGTCTTCTTGCCCGTCATGGCATCTTCGATCGTTCCGATCTCGTTGCGGAAGATCTCAACAGCTTTGGTATTGACATTTAAGACGGCAGGCATATCGCCTTTCTCTTTCAGGACGTCCAGCGGTATTTCGACTCGACCGGTGCCAAAGCAGCCACCACCATCGCCAATTTTTCCCAACCACTTAACGAGCATTTTGAGCGAAAGCTTCTTGGCATCTAAGATCTGAAGCGCCAGCTCCTTTTGCTCGGTGGTGAGAATTTTCGCTGTCTGAATGGCTGTCTTGATGGCTTCCTGGATGTTCCTCTGATCGATGACGGCAACCGCTGCTTCTGAAGGTGTGCTTGAGATTGCCATGGCGCCGATCGGCGTGACGATGCCTAGGATACAGCCTGCAATGACGATGGATTGGAGGCGTTTGGCAGGCCAGCGGAGCGTATGGAACATGATGTGTCACTTCCTTTCTGGTTGAACTTTTATCCCTTCGCGGGGCGAGCATAAAAAACAGGTGCGATGAACCTGCCTAGCCGAACCATCGCACCTGTTTTTTATGCACCGAATCGACCGTTTTTTCCATCATTGCGGCACGCCAACAGGATCTTTCTGACGGATAAGGACTCGATCGTATTCCGTCATTATCTTGCCTTCGCGCTCTTTGGTTTGTAAATACTTTCGCGCCTGGCGATCGACTGCCTCGCGCTGAGCTGGACATTTTTCCGGATGTCTCTTCCTGGTATAAGCGATCTTACCCTTACCGTAGTTTGCCTGATGCGTTCGTCTCGGTACCGGTGAGTTTTTGTCAAGGACGTTTTCTATCTCTTCTTCCCGATATCCCTGGTTGAAGAGGTAGAGAATCAGCTGCTCATCTACGGCATCGTTATGTTCGGTTCCTGTGGCTTCTTGGATTTCCTCAGCACATTTCGTATAGATCTCATCGGCGCCTTCATCACCTTCGCGCTTCGTCTCAAATTGATAGTTTCGGATGCGTTGGCGCGTTTCTCGTACATTGGACTTGCGAATCTTCTCTTCCTTTTTTTCTGAAGGAGATACGACTTCTTTGACGGCCGAGGCGGTTTTCATCACAGTGACGGCTGCGCCTACCTCAGGAATCGCAATAGAAGCCGCAGTAACGGCTATGCCAATCGGTCCTTCTATTAAGGTTTCTGTCACTGTTTTTTCAACGGTTTTGTCCTCTTCTTCTTCCCCTTTTTCTCCGCGGTCTCTGACCTTTTCGTTATCGCGTTGTTTTACGCTGCCCTTCCAAATCTCGGGAGATTCTTTGTTTTTTGCATCGGCATCGACTAAAGCGGCGGTTTCTTCTTCAGGGGAAAGCAGTGCATCTTCCGCTGCTTTCTTTTCACGCGCCTTTTCTATGATGTGCTTGAGATTCTCTTGGCTTCGCTCTTCTTCGGGAATGCCGCCATACGCCTCAAGAATATCGAGAACCTCTTCTTCGCTTGCGCCATATTCCTCTAAGAGCTTTCGCGTGGCGTAGATGTTATAGTCTTCGCGCCTGTCATATACGCTAAAGTCTGCCTTTCGTGCAATAAGGGCGTTGTCACAGTCAACCAGCAGTCTGCAGTAGATGTCTTTGCTGCGTGCGTAGTCTTGGTCTTCTGTGACAAAAGGCGTCGCGCCTATTTCCCCCAACAGTCTCTTTGCTGCCAGGTCGTGGTCTAGCCCTGGTGTTTGCCGGGCAGGCGACAGATGTAAGCCTGCCTTAAGTATCGTCGGGGGAACGCCTATATCGCGCAGCATATTTGCGACGACGAGTTCATCCTGATAGGTTAAGAACTGCTCGCCGGGAAGCCGTTCCATCCTTTTTTTTAGAAAGATGGGGTAAAAGATGGCTGACAGTTCTAGTTCCTCTAGTTTTTCCGGCTCTGTCGGCAGAGTGCGCAGTCTTTGGTATATATGTTTTTCGCGAATGACTTCTTTCGCGATGCGCTGTACGTAGGCAGTCTTGTCACGTCCTGCATAGGCTGTAGCTTTTTCAAGAAGTTCCCGTAGGGTCTGTTCACTTGCGCCGGTCTTTTTGAGAAACGCTGCAAGCGCACGTCCTTCTCGATAGGGAAGCGGCACGCCTGCTTTATTTTCCCATACCTGCCAGATCTGCTGGAAATCATTCTGCATGGTGCTTACCTCGCTTTTTGCAAGGCTTTGCAGGCGATCTTGCATGTCCTTTAGAATGCCGTGTTCGTAGCGTATGCCAAAGGCATTGCCCTTGCCGGCAAGTTGACGGAAAAGACTCTCGCCTCGGTAAGCTTCGCGTACTTCATCGAAGGGAAAGTTTTTGCTAAGTTCTTTAAGGGCTTCTTGATCAGCGCGGCAAAACGATACTTCTATACGGGTAAGAGCCCCTTCATAAAGCTCGTTGAAACGTCTTACGGGATTCGGCAGCATCTTTTTCTCGGGAGCACCTTCCGGCAGAATATTTCTGATAAAATCATTGCGTTCCTCTTCATCTGCTGTGAGAAGAATAATACGGCTATCTCGAGTTGCTGTGCGAAGAAAGTCCAGATGGTACCCTTCCCTATGCATCTTTTGAAGAATTTGACGCTCAATTTGCTCGATGATCTGGCGAAGGTTTCCCTTTTCCCGTACATACTGTTGGTATAGCGCCTTTGCTGTTTGTTGTTCCATCATAGGCTACCTCACTAGGCTCTCTTCCAAGCGTCTTTTATGGCACGGAAGAAGTCACGTACACCTAGGGATTCTCCACCAAAGGGTTTACCGATGGCCTCGGTATGAATTTTGCCGTCTTTGATACCATCGTTGAGTGCCTTTTCAAGCATGTTCATACGTAGTTCTATGCGGTTGACACGAATGGCAAAATAGCAAATCATGAGCACGAATGAACAGAAATAGCAGCTCGATCATATCGCGATGGCCTCCTCTCTTGGATAGTCCGGAAGTTCGAGTTCGTTCTCCTTCCACCACATTTCGTTGAACCGCTCGAGTCCGTAGGTGTCCAAGATACGCTTGCACTTAGCCAGTGCAACATCACTGACGGCGACATAGGATAGGGTAAAGGGGCACAGGTCAAGGGCGAGGTTGAAAAGACGCGATCCACTCGGGCTATCGTAATAGTATTCGCGCTGTGCCTGTGCATGTGCAATGAGACTGACTTGCTGGCGGTTAAGACCAAAGCTTCGGTAGAGTTCCTGCCGTGATTCAGTGATAGCGAGTTTATCGGGAAGAAAGATGCGTGACTGGCAGGAAGAAAGCACGGTATCGAAAATCGCGCTTTTTGCCACATCGTCCAAACTCTGTGTGGCAAAGAGTACGCTCGTATTGTATTTACGGAGCGTCTTGAGCCACTCTTTGATCTTCTCAGCAAACATCGGATTTTGGAAGAAGACCCAACATTCATCAAGAACGATGAGCGTCGGTCCCTGCCCTTCCAGCTTATTGTTCTTCACCACGTCTTCAATACGATGGAAGATGTACATGAGCGTCGAGGCGACAATACGCTTGGCGTTCATGAGAGTCTCCATCTCGAAAGACTGCCAGCTCGTAATCGAGAGGTGATCTTCGTCGCTGTCAAAGATTTCTCCGTATTCTCCTTTGTTGCCGGATTTATCGGTCAGTGCCAGTGGATAGAAAGCTTCCTTTAAATCGTTGCTTTGCAGGAAAGAAATGAACGTTGTGATGGTTCGATATTTCTTTTCCATACCAGCAACGGTTGCAAGACTGTCACGAACCAATGCCTTATGTTCTGGCAGTACCTGGATGCCCTCTTCACTTAGAAAGTCGCATAGCCAATCGAGTGCCCATTGTCGCTCATCCGGATCGTCGATGTTGACGAGTGGTTGGAAAGAGAGTGCTTTGGATTTTCCGATGTCGTAGAACTTTCCATGTACGCCGCAGGTAAGCACCTTAGAGCTTGCGCCCTTGTCAAAGACGATGACGCGTCCATTCGGATACTTGCGCCACTGTGCCTCAATGGTGTTTAAGAGAACGGATTTGCCGGAACCTGTCGGCCCGATGACGAGCGAGTGCCCGACGTCCTTAATGTGCAGGTTTAAACGGAAGGGACTTGCGCCATCTGTTTGTATATAAAGCAGCGGTGGTGCGTTTAGGTGTTTGTTCCAGGCGTTGCCGGCCCATGCAAGCGCAAGCGGCATCATGTGTACGAGGTTACCTGTTGAAATCATCGGCCGACGAATATTTGAACCGACAAGACCAGGTACGCACCCAAGAAAGCCGTCCACAGCATTGAAGTCTTCTATCTTGACTTTCTTCATACCCTTCTCGGTGAAGATCTGACGAATAAGTTTTGCTTTTTCCTCGACAGCTTCCCGGCTTTCATCCATAACGATAATGGCGGTGGTGTAATAAACAAAGGAGATATGATCGCCCTCGACGGCGTTGATCGCTTCACGAACCTCGCCGATACGGTCAACAGCGACGTCATCGATGTTGTCGGCGTTCTGTTCTCCGCCACGAAATGTCGCGTCAACGATGGTGGAGGTAATGGACTGCAGCTTGCCTTTCCATTTTCTGCGCTCGGTATCAAGCTCCGATGCCACTTTTGTTTTCGACATACAGCAAGCACGTGTTGACCAGCGAAAGGAAAAACTTAGGCGATTGAACTCATCGAGCAGGCCGAAGATCGTCTCTGTGCCGTAAGAAATCGGTGAGATGACACGCATATGCTTCTTGCCGAGCTGTGGCTCTAAGCCACCATAGAGCGGAGAATCATAGAGATAATGATCGAGGAGGAAGTGCGTCTTAGGATACTTGAGTGGTCTTGCCGTCTCCGATACCGTTGAATGCAGATAGGAGATCAGTCCATCCTCATCTAAAAAATCCACTTCAATGCGAAGATTCTTGAGGGCAGCATAGAGCTTATAAACCTGTTCGGCAAAACCATCTAAGACATCATCTGCCTTTGTCAGCTTCTTTTCTCGCCCTTCAATGATGAACTCCTTGAGCTTTTCCTGTCGATCCTTCGGTGGAAGCATTTCAAGTGTCATGTAGAAATTCGATTCAAAGTACATGCCGCTGGAAAAAAGACGGCAGCGTTCAGCATCTATCCCACGCGTCAAGGGATCGGGAAAGTGATCGGTTGTCTCATAGGCAGTGGACGGCACGCGCTGCGATTCAAAGTAAAGCACCGTATCCGTTTTCAGTGCTGCAATCTCTGCTTGTAAACGATTGGTTATGACGATGAGTTCTTCCTCGACGGAAGAATCAAGGTCGGGTCCACGATATTTCCACGTTGCCATGAGACTGCCTGTCTTATTAATACAGACGGCCACACGGAAGCCTGCGACTTCGACATGGGTTAATCGTCCAAAGGGTATAATGCCGAAAAGGAAATCCTTTCGTTTACGAAATAAGTTTTGTCGATACATTCGCGTTCCCCTTTCTTTCGCTTTCCTGTGACGCGGGGCTATCTTTCTTTTCTTTGGTTTTTAGAAGATCCTTTATACTTTCAAAGCTGCAAATCGGTGGCTTTAGCCCTGCACGAAAGATGCCGGGCAGGGCTCCCCACCAAAAGTCCTTGACATCAAAGTCTTCTATCTGAAAGAGCATGCCTTCTTCATAGAAAATTTTTGTGATATATTGGACAGCGCGTGCGTATTCCACGCTGGGGATCAGAAGGATGATTTGGTGGTTGTACCATCCATAGAGATTTCCGTGCAGGTCTTCGGTGAGGAAGTCCTGCATATACTGCCTGGATGGACACCATCGCTCCATGTACTTCGTGTATTCTTTCTGCGCCTGTTTCTTGCTGAAACAAAGGATACGCTCTACATGCCGATAGGGAAGCCCTGCCTCTCGCAGTCCGAATAGTGTCCGCTGGATAGCGGGGGTATGCTGCCCTACGGCAGAGGGGACCGAAAGGACAAGGAAAACTTCGTCGCCTAGATATACTTGGTTCTTCGAAAAATCAAAGGGTAATTGGTAGGTGAGATAAACATCGAGGTCAACGGGAACGGCAGGCATGGTCTTTTGGCAGCGACCAATGGTAAGCGACTGCATGAGACTATCTATATAGGCTTGATAGCAAAGTATCGTCGGATTTGCCTCCTTGGGAAAGCATGCCTTGAACTTTTCCAAATCCAGCGCAAAGGTCTGATCGACTTCGTCATCTTTCGTGACATTGCCGCTGATGCCGTTTTCGGTCTTCCCTCCCATGGTATAAAATGGATTCCAAGAAAGAAAGAGCGTATGCACCGTCTCTTTTCCCGTGAAAGTATCGTCGATCCATAGCGTCCAACCTTTGGAAAGATGTGTTAAGAGGGCAATCTCCTGCGGGTCTTCATCTTGCTCTTTCTCAAACGGTTGATAACGAATCATGCCGAGGACGCTGCCATCCTTGCAGCGCATAACATTTTCACGTGTTAGAGCGTACCAGGAAATCCAATCCTCAATGCCTTTGGGCGTGAGGTTAAATTCTTTCCACGAGTGCATAGCTTCCCCTTCTTTCGTACCTATGCTGCGTAATAGTTGCGCTTCGCCCAATACCGGTGGAAGCATTCAAAAAACTGCGCATCTTCCAAAGAAAAATAACGAACCGTGAAATGTGCGATGACGTTCATCACGAGAATCGGCCAAAACTTTAGTCCGAAGCAAAGCAAAAAGAACGCTGCAATGCCAAGATTCCAAATGATGAACTCACGCGGAACATCCATGTATAAAATCATTTCCGTCAGCGAACGAAAGACGGGAAGATGCGTCCAAGAGATTTCGTTGCATTTTTTTTCTTCCATTGCCGTTCCTCTTTAGAAAAGCAGTCCTGTGACAGACTTGCCATCGGAGATCGTCGAAGACATGAACTGTCCTGCTGCCATGGCGATAGCGCCGCCACCAGCAACCTTGACGCCACGCATCACGGCCTGCTGTTCCCAGCCCATAGCCCAGCTCATACCACCGAGCGCGATGCCGCCACCAGTGACAAGGATGGGGATGGGGCCTGTGAGTGCTGTCGTAACCACCTGAAGTGGCTTCTGCAGCGGCGTAATTCCCACGGATTCGGATGCATGTGCTACACCTGACATGGCATAAAAGCCAATGTAGATTGCTGTCGGTGCACAATCTTTAGCAAACTGTTTCACATCCTGCTTGGTGATACTGCGTATCTGTGCAAGCTTTTTCTGCAGCACCTGTTTTACCGCATGCCTAACTTTTCTGAAAAATTTCATGATCTTCCCTCCTATCTGAGTAAATTGCAAGAGATCTGAATCCTCTTCTCTCTTCTATTATAAAAAACCGCAGTGTTAAAATCCTGCGGTTTTTTATAATAGAAGTATTTTTTATTATCTTTCGCGTGTTTTCCGATGCTGCAATGGTTTTGAGGCTTCTTTTTCTCCTTTATGCTGCAGTATACTTGACTGAATGAATGGCATAAGGAAAATTTTTACCTGTGTATACACTTCTGAAAAAGACGGCTTATTTGTTATGCCTTTTAATTTTTCGTATGCATGCTCTAAATCATCTTTGCGTTCTATGAATGCGGAGAAATTTCCTAAATCATTTTTATATTCTTGGAGAATATCTTGTATTTTCTCAAGCTTAATTCCTTTTGAGGAAGATAATATATAAACATCCACAATATCCTTGACTCGTCGAAATACTTTCCTTGTCGAGATTACCCGAATCTTATCGACTAGCATTTTTTCTAGCAAAGCTCCTCGAATCTCCCGGATTCATCCTTAAAAGATACGAAATAAAGTGTATTATATGGATTCTCACGAACACTTAAGTCCATGCCGAACAATGGAGTTCCTTCTGCTGTCCTAACACGGAAGCCTGCTGATTTCCCCTCAGCAAACGAACGAACCGATAAGACAGTCAGCGTATCATCAACTGCTTTAATTGCTTTTGAAAGGATAGCTTCCATTTCTTGCATGGAGGTGTTCAAAGCAATCCAGTCTCCATCAATATCTCGTGTAATTCTTGATACGCTGGCATCTTTTTGATTTTGTAAAGCAATTTTTAGCGTCATTGCCCCTTTGAACACTACAGGTGCATGATTCTTTGATAGCTCTAAAATCACTTGTATCATTATCTTTTCGATACTGTCCATCAAATAACCTCAGTATAATATTCAAGAGCCCATTCCTTATACCGATTGAATCGTGGTATTAGGTCGGCATCAATGGTAAGTCCATCGAAACTTTCTCCATACATATCATAATAATTAGCAAGTGTTTCTTGAATCACCTGATTGTCTCCATCTGCACGCAGTAAGTCGTTAATAGTCTGATTGACCGTTGTGCAATAAAGTCCTTCTTTTTTCTCATAGGCGATGTATCGAAAGGTAGGAACAAGAAACTCCTCGGTGTCTTTTATGTTAAGTGGAACCATGACAAAGATTTGTGCAGGATCATGTGTCAGGAAGCCATTGGACAGTCCAAGATATTCTGCTGCTGTATCATAGGCGAGAACACAAGGCTGATCCTTCAATAAGTCTCGTAAGTAGTCATTGTAAGTATAGAGCATAAGGCTGCCTCCTATCTGAGTCCATCTTTCTTCTGCTCCTCTCGAAAGCGTACCCATTTCATCAAATATTCCTTTTCCATAAAATGATCGATGGCTTCCCAATGGGGAAGTACACGCATTTTCCAAACATCATGGAAGATCTTGTCGTCGTATCTATCGGTGCAAATATAGTCATGACGCATACCTTGCAGATTTGAGAAGTCGCCTGCCTGCAGCATGTCAAGACAAGCACGAATGTGATTGGCAATCGGATAGATTCGTCCATGATATTCACGTCCCTTTTCAATGCCTTCTTCTCCGAAGAGGGAACGCTCGCTGTTCCATAACAGAGGATGCTGTTCGGAAACAGGAGGTGGCAGATGCCAGTCACCACAGGTTTCTAAATGACAAGGTACGTTCAGCGCGTGAAGACCCGAGATATATTGCATCAGCTTCCTCGCTTTCTTATTTTTAATTTATTTATCTTAGATTGTTTATTTTATACCGATAAATAATTCTGCTCATTATTGTTATGAATATTTTCGTTTATTTTTCATCTATTCTTTCCCTGAAGATCTCGTTTGATCTTCAACAGCTGTTGGAGAATCCCAAAACATAACCGTATACTTCCACCAAGCATCGCCGAAAGCTTCTTTGACAAGAGCAACAGATCGCTTGTTGATGTTTTTCTGTATCTGCTTCTTCATAGCCTGTTGTTCTTTATCGGAAGCAGGCATTTTCCTAGGAGTCATCTGGGATATTTCTTGTCGTAGCTGTTGTTGTAGGCTGATGAACTTCTCCCGATCAGCTTCCTGAAAGTTAATCGGCGATGCTTCATCCCAACACTTATAGACGGTCGGCTTCGTCAGTCCTGTGTCACATACACAATCTGCTTTTCTTCCCTCAGGATGTCTCTGACGCCATCGGAAGACCGTCAGTTTCTTTGTTCCACTTTCATCCATATAGTTATTTCCTTTTTATTATAGCAAATCCGGTTTAATATTTCATCTCTTTCGGATCATCAAGGCGATGGACAATATATTCACCCTTTCCTGCATCCCAAGTATCCACGGCGATGACTTCTTCTACACGTCTTACAGCTGCTCGCTTGGCGATATAGACGATGACGTTAATTGCACGAGCAATAGAGGCTTGCTGTGGCGTGATAGAGACACGGGAAATCATACCCTCTAAGCGGAAGAGTGTCTCAAGCGCACTGTCGCTGTGTACGGTCGAGCATCCACCACGATGTCCAGTACTCCATGCGTCAATCAGTGTCAAGGCTTCCTTGCTTCGCACCTCGCCGACAACGATACGATTCGGCGATAGTCGCAAGGTCTTTTTTAGCAGCGCATCCATATCGACATTTTCCATGGTGGTGAGTGCCACAGAGTTTTCTGCGGTGCACTTCAATTCCTTGGTATCATCAATCGTGATGATACGCTCGCCAAGCGTCGAGATCTCTGCCAGAATGGCATTCAGGAGCGTCGTTTTCCAACTTGCCGTACCACCGGCCGCGATGACATTTCGGTGATTGTGAATGGCAGCGATGATGGCATCGTGCTGACTTTTCGTCATCGACCCTTGCGTGACGTAATCTGCAAGGGTATAGACACTTTTGGAATGCTTGCGAATGTTAAAAGAGGGTGCGTCTACGAGACCGGGAAGTTCTGCCTGAAAGCGACAATTCGAAAAGAGACGCGACGCAGGAATGTCTGCCTGTAGGGACGGATCCACCTTTAGATTGATGGTATTACCAGAAAGGTCGGCAATTGCATAGATAACACGTTTGGTTTTATCGGGATCCATACGAATCCCTGTATCCTCAAATCCTACACCAAAGCGATCAATCCATAGTTTCCCATCTGGATTGACCATGACTTCCGTCACATCATCTTGGTGCATATAGTGCATGATGTCTGCGCCTAGACTAGTTTCCAAAATCTGCAAACGACGCTCCCATACGATTTTATCCAATGTCTGTGTTGCCATTTTTCTCCTTTTCCTCCCTTCTCTTACGCATTTCCTCTTCAAAACGCACACATGCCTTTTGAAAGAGTTGTTGGACTTTTTCTTTCTCGCTTAGCGTTTCCGTACAATGGGACTGCGAAGCTTCTGCCCCTTCCGTTCCGTCATGCTTTTCTTTTTGAACGGAGATTGTTGGATTTTCCGCATTATCGTTGGTTTTTGGCTGATCATTTTTTGGTGCATCTACTTTTTCCTCGCCTTCCTGCTGTTTTCCTACCAATTTGTCTTTCTCTTCCCGTGCCTTGCGTGCACTGGCAACTTTCTCACGCTTCTCTTCAATCTTTTTGCGTTCCAGAGCGTGGACATCAAAGAGGTTTTGGTAGCTCTGTATCTTGGTAGCTGTATCGGAGAAAAGCGGTGGTGGAAAAATGCGCTTTTTGAAGAACGGCTCTTCATAGTAGCGGAGTTTGTACCCATAGATAGCACGGAATCCTGCAATAAAGACAAGCTCACGGTCCTGTGGCATGCGGCGCACCTCATCTGGTGTCATCAATTTTCTCGCCATGTTTGACGTTGAAGTCGAACCTTTGAACATCTCGCCGGACGTAGACTTTGAGAAAGAATGTATGGTCTTTTCCCCGAGCGTTTCCGAAAGTGTTCTTGCTGTGCCACCTCCGTCTTCCAGTGTTGGCGTGAAGTAGATCTGCACATGACAGTTGCCAGGGATCGCGTTTTCTTTGGTATAGATTTTGTTCAGCTGTCCCATGCTTTGTGCAACGACGCAAATCTTGACCCCATAGCCTGCACAGATGGCAAGGGAACGCTCAATGGATTCGAGCTTATAGAGTTGAGGAAACTCATCGAGCATGAGCAGCAGACGTTGTTTCTTCGGCTTTTCTTTGTTCTTTGCGTCTTGTCCTTTCTTTGCTTCCTCAAACTCCATATCGCGAACGAGCTTTGCCAGCATGGTATTGATGAAAAGACGCAAGATCGGGCGCAATTTTTCAATATCGTTTGGCTGAAGAACAAGATACAGCGATATTTCTTGCCTTGGATCGAGTAAGTCTCGCACGGTGAAGTCTGAGGTTGCTGTATTCTTTCGTACCAGCGGATCTTGGTAGACAGCCATGGAGGTTTGCGCTGTTTGCAGGATAGATGCACTCGTCTGCTCTGCGCCATTGTAGATGTTGGCAGCTGCTTCAGCAACCTTTGGATGCACCAAAAGAAGATACCAGGGTCCTTTGCCATCCATGTGTCCTTGGATGGCCGTCTCGATTTCTTCCTTATTATTGGCCAGTGACAAATCAGGTGCAGAAAAATCAAAGTGGCGTCTTTCCGACGCATCCTTTGTTTCGTATTTTAGATAACGAAGGGTCTCCTGCAAAAGTTCAAGGTTGCTGCGCGGCTGTGCAGCTTCCTTCTCGCGTCCTTCCGAAATGGCTTTCTCATAAGCTATGCGGACTTCGTTATTTTTCTCAACGGCGTCAGCAAACGCAGGACATGCCTTGGCGAACGGGCGAAAGTCTTCGATGTATTCTCCGTATATTTCTTTAAGGACATTCTTTTTCCCATTCATCTCTAAGAACTCTTCTTCTGAGATATGCGGATACTGTTTCATGGTCGCAAAGAGCTTTTGTGTGCTCATTGTCGGCGTAGAAAGAAAGGTCATGACATCGGGGGGACAGGGCAGTAAGCGTCCTTCTTGGTGATGTTTGTAGAGAAGGTGAAGAATGATGCCATTTAGGAGTGCAGAAGCAGAATTTTCCCAGAAACGATCTTTGCTGCCTCCTTCACCGGTCTTCACCATCATTTCTGAGATGGTGGAAACGTCCGTCAGTTCTTCAAAGGACTGGAAGTCTATTTCTGCAAAAGGATTCCACTTTGCCGCAGAATTATCTTTACAAAGCGGTTCAAATTTCATCACTTTCTGTTTAAAAGCTTTTTGTCGCCAGGTTGCCGTGAAATTCCAAAGTTCTCCCTTTGGATCAAAAAAGAAAATCGAATGCTTCCAGCAAATGCCTGTCGGAATCATGTTGCAGACACCTTTGCCGGAACGCGTCGGAGCAACCAAAAGCACGTGTTCTGGTCCATTATGCAGCATGAGCTTTTTCGTGAACGGATTGATGCCAACCACGAAGCCCGATGCTTTTGCCTCTAGTCCTGCCTTTATGATATCTTTCTTTTTGGCCTATCCAGCGGTGCCGTGACTTGACATCCGCTGCATACCTCGATAGGTCTGATAGCAGCAAAAGACACCGAAGGCATAAAATATCCAGGCAAGCAGAGAATACCTACGAACCTCTGTCCCCATCCGTTCCATGACTTCTGCATTGTCGCGCCAAATGTAAAGCGAAAAAGGGGAGAAGATTTCGTCATAAAGATGCCCTGGTAATGCAGGATCATAATCTTGCAGTGATGCAATATACTCGACAGAGACCCAATTTCCTATGAGGTAGGCAAGGATGAGAATGGCGCCACATATGGCAAAAAGTTTTATTCTATCTTTGTCTTCAATGTCTTGCATAATTCATCCCTCTCTTAGTATTTATTTTTATCTATTATATCACCGCTATATCCCTTATTATTTCCATTGTTTAATATTAATATGAATATCTTTATGTTTTATTCGAGGTGGTCATTTTGACCACATCGAATATTTGTATGAATTATTCACTTTTCACCTATTCTTCATATTCTAAATATCAAATACCTTCGCCAAAAGCAATGGGTTGAACGACGAAAAGTTGGAAGGTATGCCCCGGTTCGATCTTGACCGTTGGCGGATGATCCGAACCACGATCGAAGAGACGTGACGTTGCCTGTACGAGATTTGCCATGGCACCCTGCATCGCAATCTGACCACCGGAATACGTATCAGAGGAGTTTGTATTACCACTGGCAAGGCTGCCAAGGGCGGCAATTGCACTCGAGAACATGCCGGCTCCAAGGCTGCGCATGGTGTGACGATGCACTTTACCTGTTAGTCCATTGTATCCAGCGCCATCAACGGCTAGGATGGAGGCGCCGATATCGAAGGTTTCGCCAGATGGGAAGATGATGGTTGAGAACGTAACGTTTACGCGGCCATTACCGAGTTCCTCTCCTGCTGCATAGGTACCAATAAGGCGAGAGCCTACAGGTATGAGAAGATTCGTCTGTGTAAAGCTGTCATAAACATCTGCTGTCGTCTGTGCAACAACCTGACCAGGTGTATCGGTATTGATGCCCGAAAACAGCATAGCGGGAATCAAGGTGCCTGCCTGAATCACATAAGGACTGGAAGACGCAGGGGAGAGCGCAGCGAGCTGAAGCATATTTGTACTGGCTGGCGATGTAGATGCACTGGTTGGCAGAAGCGTCGGTACTGTCGTTGTCGATGGGGGCGCTGCAGATGCCGTCGCTGCAGCATCCTTTGTGCTTTGTCCACCAAGTGCAAAATCAATCGCCGAGGCGAAACGTTTTTCGAGTTCTGCGGCCTTTTGCTGAGCTTCGCTTATTTTGCTTACAGCTGGTGCTTGTGCAGCAGATGCTGGTGCGGCAGCTGGTGCCTGTGTAGGTGTTGATTCTGCGGTCTGCACGATATGAGGCATAGCAGGTGTTTGTCCTTGTGTACCTTGTGCCGTGTTCTGCTGTCCTTCTTTTGTATTCTCTGACGCAGCTTTGATTTGTGTCTGTGCATTTTTAGCATCACTTGATGTCGTTGCACCGTTTGCGCCTCGCGTTTGCTGATTTTGCGCATTTCTCTGATCGTAGAGTTTCTTGTATTCCGAACCTTCCTCTTGCTTCTTTCCCTCTGTTTTTTCCGATGGTGTTTGTGCGGAATGCGGAAGCTGTGCTTTGGCGGATGGTTTGCCATTATCGCTCGTTTTGAAAAAAGCATAGCTCATACTGAAGATGAGCACAAAGGCGATGGCAAGACCAGCGATAATTTTGCGGTTGATGCCGTAAATGGGCTTGTGTTTACCATTGTTCATCGTTTGCTTTGAAGGATCTTCGTCTTTGGCGAAGACGGCATCTTCGGTTTCTTGTGATTCGGTGGCTTCCTGCTGCGGATTATTCCGACGAAAATGTGTTTTCATGTTCAGGAAGAATTTCTTAATCTTATCCATGGAAGTACCTCCTTGATATAACATTTCATGCTCTATGCCTTCTTATGTTCAATCGTGACGCGATCCTTTTCTGAGACACGAAGCTGTGCCTTTTCAAAGACGGCATCCACGATGTAGTAGTTATCTTTTTGCTTGTAGTTAATGATGGAAAATTTGTGCTCGTTCTTGCGTTTTATGAAGAGCGGCACTTGTGTACGTGGTGCTTTGTTAAATTCCAGATAAGTATGAACACCGTCTGTTGCAACAGAAATCGGCATATATTCCTGCGCTTTTCCTTTGACTTTGAACTGCCGATCAAGATTTGCCAAGGCAGATGCAGAGGGCATCACAGCTGCCGAGCTATCTTTTTTCTTCTGCTGTTCCTTTGCATCTTCCTCAGCATACGTCCAGTTCACCATCGGATTGTACCAATCCGTGCTATGCACGATGATTTGATAACTTCTTCGGCTGGTGTTGACGATAAGATTGGTCGTGCTTGTCTCAACAACGGGCTTGATGTAGATATGCGGTGTGCCATCCACCGTTGCTTTTGAAATTGCCCAAGAGGATGTGTCACCACCTCCTACGTAAGTGACAGATTCGCCTTTGCGAAAGGCTAGATCCGTGATATAGCCACGCCGACAGTAAATTTTGTAGAGTTGATTCGGCGCATAAGCAAAGGTCACGGTTGAGCTGCCTCTCGCATCGATGGCATCCTGCGTATAACCCGTTGCACTCACCGAACTTGTGGCATAAGAGCGATACCGATCATGTAGGCGATCTATCGCATCGAGGAGTTCGCTCATGCGGTCGAGGAATTGGAGTATGTCTGCTTGTGTGTCACTCATGGTCAAAAGCTTTTCACGCAGTTTTGCAAGTTTCTCGCGATCGCTTTTCTTGCGTGGTTTTTCGTTTTTTTCTTTTCCTTTGGAAGCGACAGAAGACGCAGGTTTTGTGCTTTTTTTCGTTTTCTCCTGCTTTATATCGGGCATTTTCTTTATAGGAGCCTGTGCGCTGGCCGCTTCCGTGATGATCTTGTCTGCACTTTGTGCGCTTGCTGCATAGCTGATAGGCGTAGCTGAGAGCCATGCACTCGCAGCAAGTGCCATGAGCATGATCTTGGCTTTTCTGTTACTTTTCCGAATCTTTTTTTCCTGCATAACATTTCCTTTTTTTCTAGTTACTGTTTTTGCTTGTCTGACGGTGCGACGGCTCCTGCGCCAGGGGTCGGCTTCTTGCTGTCCGTCTTTGTGCCGATTTCTGAAGAGAAGTTGAGATCGGAGATATAAAGTCCCAGCGGGTTGTTGATGAGTGTGGTATCATCTTTCGGCGGGATGATGGTCGTCGAGAAGACGCACTCATATTTGCGCGTGGTCTGCTTTCCGTCAGCAATCGTGAACTCTTGCTCTTCCCACGCTGCATGATAAGAATCGGTATCAGGAATTTTTTTGATGCTTGTGATTTTTGTCTGAACGGTCACAAGCGCATATTTCTTTTTGAATCCCTCGTTTTCTTGAATGGTCTCGTACTTACGCGCTGCACCTTCCGTCAAGAAGGAATAGGTTTTTGCCTGCATCTTGTCCTGTTGTACGGGATCCAGTTGAAGGTTTCGTGCGTTTTGGATAAACTGTCCGATAAAGTAACGCACCTCTGCTTCTTGCGGGGTATATTCTTGCGCAATGAGCGAGCCTGCTTTTTCTACTTCACCGGTGCTCTTGTCCACCGTCACGACGTAAGGAATAATACGTGATTTTAGGGATTGAATGGTGAGTCCAATGGAAAGTACGATACAGGCAATGAGAAGTCCTAATGCGATACGCCGCCAGTTATACGCCTGCTCGCTTACACTGCCAATACGACGATCTACGGTTTCACGCGCTTTTTCTGCCGGACTCAGTTTACGCGTCGTATCGGAGTATTTTTCGGGCTGTTTGAAAATGTCAAGTGCCATAAAACCTCCTTGTCACCTTGGCGTTTCTTCGTCGCCAAAGTAGGCAATCTTTGTACTGTCTGTTTTCTTCACTTCTGCTGCTTTCGGAGCTTCCTGCATCGGTGCTCTCGGCTGTAAGATGACAGGTGCTTGCTGTGGCTGGATCGTCGGTGGTTGTACCACTGGCGTAGGCGCTGCAAAGATACGTGAAGGATTCGGAACATTTGGTAAGGGGATCGGGCTTGTACTTCCTGTATGCAGGGCAAGGGGGACTTGCCCTGCTTGTCCTGTTTTTCCTGGGATAGGTGTTGCTTTTACCGCATCACCTTGCCCGTTCTGCGCTTGTTTTGCCTCGGCTGTCTCAATGTGAAAGGGAATGGTATTGCCGTTTTCATCCTTCCAGAGGGAGAAGGTCCTTTCTCTAGCATGGCTCCTTTCTCTAGTATACAAGTGTGCAGTATTGAAATACTGCGGTTTTTATATCACGCAGATTTTTTCTGCTTTTCCCAAATACTCGCGTAAGTATGCATGCACGCTGCTGACTGGTATGGCAGATGTGGCTTCCAAACTTGCCAAGCTTGCAATTTCTGCGGCAGTGGCAAAGGGATGCATGAGCTTTGTACAGATGACGTGCGACAGTTCGCTCGTCTTTTCCTCTGCGGCGTGCTTTTCTTGTAAGAGAAGCAAATCTCTGCATCGCTTTCGTGCCATATATAATGTCTCGATGAAACCTGTTGTTAGCGGTATCTGTGTACAAAGCGTAAACGTCGCAATGCGAATATCGAGAACATTCAAGAGATTGAGTACGATAAGCGGCTGATAGGCATCTAAGGTACTGATGCGATAAAAGAGCAAGCTTGCCAGATGTCGAAGCAGTCCCTCGTGCATAGCATAGATTTGCCGTTCAGAAATGGGGAGATATAAGGCAAGCTTCGTGATGGAGGCACCATCATGATAATGTCGCCGTAAGAACTCCTGCTGTAGCTTACTGGCATTTTCTGTGAGCGTTCTTGCAAGGATGGTACTGATCCCCTCTCGCTGTGAACGCAGGTAAAAATCAACGACTTTAGGACGAGTCTCTTTTGCACAAAGATGCTGAAGATCTGAGATAGAGGTCAGTTCTGTCTTATCTTTTTTCAAAGCTCTTCGAAAGGCCATAGCTGCCAGGGATATGCCGATATTCAGCGGTTTTACGCTTTTCATATGGCGACGCTTTCAAGGGAGCTATATGTTCCTGCATGCAGAATCGACATGCGTTCTTCCAGATGTGCTTTATGCTCTCGGGATATTTTCAGCATCAAGGCATGAATCGGGTTATTCTCTGTATCATGCGCATATACAGCAATCTGTTCTTCTGTTTTTTGAATGGCAGCACGTATTTCTTCGTCCGTCATGCTCTCTATTGCCTCTATACCCGTTTGTGCTCTTCTCTTGGACTCTTCCAGTCTTTCCTGCATAACATGTGCTGCTTTTTGTGCTTCCTGCTCTTTTTCTCGCATACATGGCTTTTGAGGTACAGGCTCTTGGTAGTCATTTTCTAAAGCTCGCCGCAGCCAACCAGCCGGAGAGTGGATATTCTTTGTCTTCTGCTCAGCACGAAGGAGCTTTAGCTTTTCTAAGACTCTCTCCTTGCCAAATAATGTCGCAAAGCGACAAGCGTCCTTTTTCATCACACCAGCATCTTGACACGATGCCAAAAATTCAGATGTTCCAGAAACCACCACCACAGATATATTGGCAGATACGTCTGTGGTTTTATCTCTCTTGGTTTTATTTACCGTATCTTTGGTGGTTGTAGTATTAAATCTTGTAGTATTAGATCTTGTAGTATTATGCGGTACATCTGACGGTGCACGGTTAGACGGTGCACCGTTTTGCCGTGCACCAAAATTTGAACCACGGTGGAAGTGGCTTGTTTCAAGGGGGTTGGAGATTCTGCTTCTTTAGAATTCTTAGGCAGAACTTTGCCGTCCTTTTCTTCGAGTAGAATTCCTGCGTCGCGTGCTCGGTCAAGAACTTCTTGATTGCCTTCTTTTTTGCACGCTCTAAAATCTCTTTCGGGTTGATGTTGATCCTATATTGATTACTTAGAAAGTGTCCACAATCTCGTCTTTGCTGGACAGTAACATAAGCACAATCAACGAGCTGACGCATGTATCGAATATACGAGCCCCGACCAATACCGAGATCATAGCAAATTTTGTCGCGTCCAGGATAAGAGACATTGCCAAAGGTACAAAGATAAGCATAGATCGCCTTTGCTGTGGCAGAGATGCGTCGATCCTGCATAACAATTTTTCCAACAATACCATATCCGTTTTCAAGTACGGAAGACGGGTAACATAGCAACATATCTTGTTCTCTTGTGCGTTCTTTCATGATGGCATCTCCTTTCACTGCCAGAGGACAAGAGGGTCTTCGTATTGATAGCCGCCTTGTCCATCGGACACAATATATTCAAGATGTAAATGTGGTCCCGTAGCGATGCCGGTTGATCCCACATAGCCTAAGATGGTGCCTTGCCATACCTCTGTATCTACAGAAACGCTGATGCTTGCCATGTGCGCATAGCGTGTGTAGGCATCTAACGTAGGATGATAGAGCAGGACTTGATTGCCGTAACCGTCGTCGAAGTTTCCTGCCTGTACGACGATGCCATCGAACATGGCAGGGATTGGTGTTCCGTAAGCATAGCCAAGATCAACGCCTGCATGAAAGCGCCAGTCCCCACGCGTCGGATGTTCACGATAGCCAAAGTAAGAAGTAATCGGCAGGTTTGCCTCTGCTACTGTGGGAAAGAGAATCCCACATAGCAGCAGAGTAAGGATAAAATAATGTTTCACTGTGTTCACCGTGTTGTCTCTATCACTAAGTTAATCGCTGCAATACGAATGTTCCACCGTGCAGCTTCGACCGTGCGTCCGGCACTTTGAAGTGCCTCGATACGTGTTTAAACGTCCATTTTTAGTCGTTCGAGATTGTCAATGACCCAGTGGATCGCATCGTTTTCTGCTTCGTCTGGCGAGAGGTTCTCGGGAATGATATCAAAGCGTGTAGTATCTTCCTTTTCCTCCCAGGTAACTTCTACCGGCACGGAAGTCTCATCTTGGATACACTCATGTGTCGTTATATCTTCTGCTTGTGGTTCTTCTATTTTGTCGTCTTCTATCTCCTCTATAGCAAGAACTGCTTCCTCCTCAGTATCTTGTAATGGCTCGCTCTCTTCATGTTCGCCTTCTTCGATAGAAGTATCTGCTGAGGATGGAGGACTTTCCGGGAGCATACTGCCTGTATTTTCTATATCGCAAGTGCTTTCCTCGCTTTGGATTGGATCGATAGCATCTTCTTTGTTAGAAGCTTCAATTTGCTTTTTGAAGGTCTAAAGATCTGCCATAGAGCTACTAAACTCGCTTCTATGAATGGCTTCGAGAAAGGCGTTTTGTGCGTGATCCGTTAGCGATGCCAGTGCCATAGCTACAGTTTTTCCAATTACACCGTTATCAAAGGCTTCCTTAGCTTCTTGCGTAAGATTGTTAAGAGCTTGAAGACGCTTAAGTGCAGCATCTGAGATGTTTAAAATCCGTTCAGCAAAAAAGGCGCGAAATTTTATGTTTCGTCCATCACTTATGGATAGGTTCTTGTTTTCTTTTTCTTCCTCATAGATAGCACGCGCGATAGGCTCTAAAGCCTGTACTTCGTTTAGTTGATCTAGCGCTGTCTTCTGTCGGTAGTTGTTCGCTAAGACGATGGCGAGCATTTCTACCTGATCCGCTGTGAGTGCTCCCTTGCTTTTAAAGGCAGGGAGAATATGACAGGGAAGTTCTGCACTTTCCAGTTCTCCGCGTTGGATGCGGTAGAGTGTAGCCGATAGACGGCGTTCGCCCGAGATTAGTCGATAGGTTCCATCGTCATTTGCAACAACGTCTAAGGGCGCTATGTTGTCTGAGACAGTAAGGGAGTTAGCAAGCTCTTCAATACCCTCGATGCTGTAGAAGTTCTTTTCGTTTGGCACAATCTTCTCTGCGTCGATATATGTAATCTTGTAGTTCCCTTGCGGTGTTTCTGCTGCGTTTTGTGTTGCTTGGTTGAGATAGGCAAGCATCGATCCTGTGTGCTTTTTCATCTTACCGTGCGAGCAGGATATACCGGTCAAAGCAGCGGATACATCCTGCTCGCTTCACCTCACTTTCTTAAAACAAAATGATTAGTGGAATAATTCTTCTGCAAATCGCATGATGTCTCGAGCGACGCGGCATAAGGGAGAAACTTCAAAAATACTCCTTCCTGTTTTGCTTGCCGTTACCATGTGATATTTCGCATTCTTGGTGGCATAAGAAATCTTTGTCCGGAAGAAGGGAAGTCCTTCCTTTTCTACCTCTTGGTAGAAGGTATGCGTCATAGGATAAGGAATGTATTGATTAGCAAGAACGCCCTTGATGGATAGCTTCGGATTGAATTTTCTCACGTCCTCGATCTGTGCAACCATCTTTCGGATGCCATCGATGCTATCTGCCTCAAGTACGGTGACAATGACGACATCGTCGGTAAGAGCCAGTACATTAAAGACGCTCATGTTGATATCGGGCGGGTTATCGACGATGCAAATATCATAGTCATGGGCAGCCTCTTCCAAAGCCTGCTTCAAGATGATATCCTGTCGTACGCTTTCGCGTTTGATGACCTCGTAGTTTGCTTCGATGAGTCCCATGTCGGCCGCAATGAAGTCCAGCCTTGGATGATGGGAGGATTGTATGACCTCACGAGCCCCTACACCATCCATTAGGATGTTAGAGAGAGTTCCTTTCGTTTCGTCTGCACCAAGCCAACGAGATGCATTTCCTTGCTTATCGTTGTCAATGACAAGCGTTCGTAGTTCCCAAGATTCTGCGAGCAGGTAAGCAAGATTGGTAGCAAGCATTGTCTTCCCTACGCCTCCCTTGAGGTTAATAAGACTGATCGTTTTCATTTCGTTTTCCTCCTTATCCATCGTGTAAGAATTGTTTCAGTTCAGCAATCGTTCCCTCTAGGAACGTAATGAGTTCAGCAATACTCTTTTCATTCGTAGGATCATGCTCCATAGCTTGAAATTCTGTCGCCAGAGCACGAAGGGATTTGTTAATCGTCAGTTCTAAGCAATGGATGGTTTCGTCAAATTTCATGATGTGATGCATGTCGATCAGTGTTTCTAAGTATGCAAGCTTCCGTTCTAATTCGTATCGTGATTCTTTCATTTTTTCTTTCTCCTACCTCTTGCTTTTTCTACCCGAAAGCTGTATACTATAAAAACTAACGGGTAGTCGATTTAATACCTGATTACCGATTATCAGATGCCTAGTATCTCTAGTATCTGGTAAGTTCAGTAGAATTTAGCAAATATCGAGGCTAGAATTTACGAACTAGATTACGGATGGTGATCGTATGGATCGACTATCACTGGTAGAATCCTGTGCTGGTTGGCGAACCTTAGGCACAGGATTTTTCTTTTGGGTTGGTAACTTAGACTCTGCTACGTTCCAGATGTCATAGACAGAAACTCGAAAAATTTCTGCGATCTTCATTGCAACATAGATATCGGGAAGACAATCGCCATGTTCATAACGGTGGAGTGTGACCTTTGATATGCCGACCCACTCTGCTAACAGAGAAAGACTAATACCATTATCTTTACGGAGCTTTTGCAATTTCGTCATTTTCACCTCATTCGAGTCCTGCAAAACTATTTTCCAAAACTGCATCCATCGTGCTCGTTCGATGCGTAGCATTGGCATAAGCAAGCATTTTTTCTAATCTTTCTCTGCTTCCAAAACATTCTTCTATCGTTGAATCAACAACTTTCACAGCCCTTTCTGCAATCTCGATGGAGATAGGAACGTTGATGAAATGTATTGACTCTCCTCCTTCTAACCATTGGTATCGCTATTGTCTTAACCCAATATTTAGCCGCATTGCTATTTTTCTCATGGCGCTCTTTCACTTTTTGTATTATACTTAAAGCATAAGAAACGATATTGATTTTCTCATTGGCGTTCCTGGATATACCAACTCCACCATTTTTGTTGGTCTCCCGAATAAGAGCTCTATCGGTGGTAATAGACGACGGACGTGCGCCCTCGTCATAAATCAATGTTGTTTCTAAAATGGTTCATTTGAAAAAGTAATTGACAAAACCGTTGGATTCCTGTAGTATACTACAAGTCGCTGCAAGATGCGGACGCCAAGTGGAAAGAGCAAAACATCCTAGCGGAAAAAAAGCTCTTGACAAAAGGCGCAGGACACGATATACTAAGCAAGTCGCTTGCGAGAGCGAAAGCAAAAGCGACACGTTGCTCTTTGAAAACTAAACAATGCAGAAATGAATCATCAAACATGATTCAAGCCAGATGTCCGGATAACTTCGGTTATCCGAAATACATCGATTGATTATGAACAACATAGCAATCGGCAATTCCTTCAAATGAACACTTCATTTGAAACGAAACAAAAAGAGCCAATCGGCCCTTCCTATTTTATGGAGAGTTTGATCCTGGCTCAGGACGAACGCTGGCGGCGTGCTTAACACATGCAAGTCGAACGAGACAATTAAAAGCTTGCTTTTAAACGTCGAGTGGCAAACGGGTGAGTAACGCGTAGACAACCTGCCGCAAAGATGGGGACAACAGTTCGAAAGGACTGCTAATACCGAATGTTCTGGAAATCCCGCATGGAAATTCCAGTAAAGATGGCCTCTACTTGTAAGCAATCGCTTTGCGATGGGTCTGCGTCTGATTAGCTAGTTGGTGGGGCAAGGGCCTACCAAGGCGACGATCAGTAGCCGGTCTGAGAGGATGAACGGCCACATTGGGACTGAGACACGGCCCAGACTCCTACGGGAGGCAGCAGTGGGGAATCTTCCGCAATGGGCGAAAGCCTGACGGAGCAACGCCGCGTGAGTGAAGAAGGTCTTCGGATCGTAAAGCTCTGTTGCCGGGGACGAATGTAGGCAATGCAAACAGCATTGTGTAATGACGGTACCCGGCGAGGAAGCCACGGCTAACTACGTGCCAGCAGCCGCGGTAATACGTAGGTGGCGAGCGTTGTCCGGAATTATTGGGCGTAAAGGGAGCGCAGGCGGGCGAGTAAGTCTTTCTTAAAAGTGCGGGGCTCAACCCCGTGAGGGGAGAGAAACTACTCATCTTGAGTGCAGGAGAGGAAAGCGGAATTCCTAGTGTAGCGGTGAAATGCGTAGATATTAGGAAGAACACCAGTGGCGAAGGCGGCTTTCTGGACTGTAACTGACGCTGAGGCTCGAAAGCCAGGGGAGCGAACGGGATTAGATACCCCGGTA
>ERZ773035.15-NODE-15-length-143927-cov-6.214037_pt1 | contig 143927 bp, 147 predicted proteins | sample MGYA00511487_ERZ773035 | MGnify/ENA primary metagenome ERZ773035 (study PRJEB29015, sample SAMEA2737985) | human oral metagenome | biome: human oral; feature: human-associated habitat; material: dental | place: China | collected 2024 ... | reverse complement strand
TTGATACCGAGGAGAATTACAATGCTGCGGTTGATGGCAAACATCTGATTATAGGAACCTTTGACCTAGAAACCTGTGAAATCCCACTATAGAAAAAATCCTCTAGAAAAACTAGAGGATTTTTTAAAGACTAGAATACTTTTATTTTAAGCAATCATTTCCTCCTATACTGAACATGAATAAATTCAGTAGAGGTTGGTAAAGCATTAAATGTAAAGAAACGATAGCAATAAGATAAGCTGTGTCGTTGATCTCCATTGTAATCTGTATAGTATACAGTGTTATCAATTACAGCGTGAACGAAACCAACATGACCTTTATGTTCAGCAAAGCGTCGCCCATTTCTTTCTGCGTTTGCAGGAAACCAAATAATGTCACCTGCCTGAGGATTCCTATCTACCACATAGCCATTATCTAGGAATCTCCGTTTCCATTCGGATGCATTACTAAGGGGTTGATTATTTCCAAACATTTTGTTGTGAAATGCCGTTTCCGTTCCCCACATCTGGTTAACTTTAGCAGCAACCCAACTAGTACATTGCCCTTTGTAGAAATTCCACTGATCTACACCATTTTTCACCTTAACAAGTCGCTCGTAATCATTTTGAGGTTGAGGAATCCTAACAAACAAGATACTCTTTCCTTGTGATTCTAGAGGTGTCAGTATGATTGGAGAGGAATTCTGCACAAAATGCCGATAATAATATCTTCCTGTACTAGGGAATCTCTTAAACAGATGATACTTAGTAGGATATGACGTACCTGATTGTTTGTTCATCTTTTGATAGACGACTTTTCCTGTAGATTCACTGTAGAACTTTACATAGATCGTCTCAGAGAACTTACCAGTAGAACTTTCAACCACGAACTCATAAAGATCATCGCTAATTTTTTTTGGAGGCTTTACAGTATAATTAGCACTGATCGTTGGATTCTCAACGATAATCCACCCATCACTTCTCAATTCAGAGCGTTCATCATTCCTATTTTCATAGGAGACTATTTGCCTCTCATCTCTAGAGATCTGTTCATCACCCTTGTCGCAGGAGCTCAAGAGAGCTACAACCGCAACCATACTTACCAAGAAGAAAAAGATTCTTTTATTGAATTTTTTCATAAGTTTTATTTTTATGAACGCCACAGAGACGGTGTTTTGTCCGTTTTTTCTTTTTGTTTTAGCAAATGAAGTCAGTTCACTTCGTTGAAGAGTATGAGTAATAGAGTCCTCTTCTGACTCCAGAAGTCCCTTTCTCTGAGAAAAGCACTTCAATTCTTTTGTCTTTATTAAAGCGGCGTTTACTTTACCTATCTCCTCTAGGAATGCAAGTGAAAAAAATCCTGATTCCCATCAAACGCTTGTTTTTAATCGGGTTATATATAATATTCATTGAGAATTTTTACCTTAGTCAAAGACTATTCGATGAAGAACTATCTCCTTTCTCTTGCTGCTCTTGCGACAGTTTCGATGCTGGCAGGCTGTTGATTGCTTTCTCAGCCCGTCCCCCAGGAAGAAGTGCGCACTCACACAAGGCAACAAGAAGAAAACTGATCCTTTACTGGTAGTCAACTTGCTCCTTGAGAGGAAGAACTTCCTCTCTCTTGATCTCACCAAGCAACCGAAAGCTGAGAACAGAAAGAGGCGGGAACTCTGAAAGAAGATTTAGCAGATGCTTGGATACCGAAAGGCTATACCGGAGCGATCGCCTTGATTACCGAAGCGAATAGCGGCGATGTTATCACCCAAACTGGCGATCAACTTTTGTATAGGAATGAAGTGTATGGGTTTCAGGTTTTGCTATGATCTGAGTGGGTAGACGGTCAGATAGGGATAGGAGTTCAAAAACAACATGTTACGGTATATTTTACTCTTCCAGATGATGGAATTTGAAGTTTCAATTGACCATTAGCGACCATGAACCCGAGAGCCTATACTATTTTTAGACTTTTTATTAAGTCAAAGTCTGAATATGAAAAATATAGCGATCGAAGTTATTATGATTTTATTGGGTGTAATAATAAATATTGCTTTTTGGGAGGTAAGGATCCAGGTATGAATAATTATTATACCAAACGTTACTCAAAGATAAAGAGAGAAAGTTGAGACTTTGTGGATAGCGTATACCAAGCAATTTGAACCTTTTCAATTCAAGAATAATTTCAGGAAAAAATCCTCTAGATATACTAGAGGGTTTTGACTAAGAAGAACTCTTTAGTTTAATCTGGAGAACTCCTCTTTATCCCCCAAACGGCGATATTTTTCCAAAATAATTTGTTACAGTGCCTCAAACATGATCTTTCCTAGCATCAACCAAGACAAGGCACTGCTTTTTCTCAGGAAGACATCGAAGGGAATAGGTAAAAAGAGCACGAGCACTATTACGAGGGAAAGATTCTGGGACATCATTTTTATTTTTATACACCCAAATAGTTTTCACCTCTCCCGAAAAGGTGGAGAAACGACTATTCTCCTCTTTAAAAACAAATTGATCAGTATGTTTATTTGGAGAGATAAGTTTTGCCCACTCTCTAATAAAATTTTCAACCCCATGATAGGGAATTTCATCACGGTAACCTATCATAAAGAAAAAAGAAAAGTCTTTACTCTTATGATCCGAGAGCTCTTGTTGCTCAGGATGGTTAGAATCATAAATAAAAGAATACAAGAAATTCCCTGAAACAACAAGTTGTCCGCTTCTCTGAGGATCATACTGCTTACTTCGCCAATCTGCGATCAGTGGTTCATTGATAGTAAGACTCCAATTAGGGAGATAATACTTCTTTGGAAAGATAGGAACCTGAAAACAGTCTACATGACTATAAGGAGAGTTTCAAGGAGAAAATCTATCGCCATTTGGATATTCAGGGGATTCTTGTAATTGAGGTTCATACAATTCACACGTAAATCCCGAAGCCATCATCTGCTGATACCACTTTTTATTCATTTCAAGACTTACATTATCATAGATATAATAACTATGAATCCAATCAATCGTTGTTGGATTGATTTCTTCTTGGATTTCTCCTGGAGGAATGAAAAAGAAAGAAGTCTGATTGAATTGAAGAGTAATCTGCTGGAACATAGAAACTAAAAGAGCAAGAACTACCGCAAAGGAAACCGAAATCATCAGAGAAATTACGAAATAAACATTACGAGCATAACAATATAACGATAAAAAACAAGATTTAAAAGAAGAGGAGGGAGAATACCCTCCTCTAGGTTAATAATCAATCTTGTTTATAGCCAACAAGAGCAAAATTATATCGCTTATAGTTTGCATCTTTCTCCATCAAATCAGAACGATTCATACTGTTTAACAGATGAGAATACAAACAATATTTTCTATTGCTCTTTCCTCTCCTAGTATAATGATAGGGATCTATGTAGGTAACGATGCCATTACCTGAGCTCCATTTATCTATTCGCAATATAATAAGTGCATGCGAAGTTCCGCCATGATCCATAACATATCGTCTAGTAGTTGAAGTAGTAGTGCTAGCAGGCAATCTTAAATCATAATTTTCAGAGTCATCTGTAGAAAAGAATTGATTACTTTCATCGTCTTTACTGCACAAGTTGGAGTTTTTCAATCATCGCATCAAGAGGAAAACTTGTAAGTGTCGTGCTAGAGGTCGGAAATCTAAGGAGAAAGAATTTCCCTCTTGCATAAGAAAGAAAATACTGACGCTTTTCTCCATTTGCAACACGGATCTGGAGCAAAAGTCCATCTTTCTCTACTTCAATCGAAATAATATCTACCTTTCCTTGCCCAAAATATCTGCTCCCAAAAGGAAGTGGAGAATATCCAGCCTGTTGCAGAAGGAGAATGAAGGTTTTGATCTTTGACCACTCATGATCCTCAGCTAAAGAGAAGAAATAAGGATAAAACTGCAGAGGGAGTTCAGGATTTTGATACTGATTGTCTAAAGGATAATAATATCTTTGACTTGGATCATCTGGGCTGACACAAAAATACGCTTTCACTTCACGATCATACTGAAAATCCTCAAGAGTATACCGTTGCAATTGAAAAAAAGGAGTCTGCCCATTAATGATAGCAAATAAATCTCCCGTTAAATGTTCTCCTGACAAGGTATAATAGGTTTCAAAGGCTGGAGCACCTTCTTTGGTTTGAAAGTTTCCCAATCTTTTTTGTCTCATAGCCTTAAATCCTGAAAGAAACGCAGGGGAAGATGGAGCTTCAGGACGAAAACTAACATACAATCAAGATTGACAAAAGTATAACGAAGCTGGTCCATCTAAAATCGGATAGGAAAAAGAAGTTTCAAGTTGTAATCCAGAGGAAAGTGCAGTAGAATTTTGAGTCTGACGTTCTGCACGTTGAGGGAGCTGGTGAAGTATCCTCAACCAATAGTGGTATTTTACATCATACAGCATCATCACTATTCCCACAAGAACGAGAAACAGCCCATTGATAATGAGAAAGGTACTTTTACGTATAAACAAAGGAATATCTACAGGATAAAAGCAACTAAAAAACCCATAAGAATTACTTATGAGTTTTTCTCTTAACATTTCAAGGACAAGTATTACTTTTTTTTGGCAAAGAAAGCACAATACTGAGCATTATTGGAGCTATTCATCTTATTTGAAGAGAGTAGCCTCCTCTAGGAATTCAAGAGAAAATGAAAAAATCCTGATTCACCCTTTTTTCTTTCTATTAAAAAAAAGAGATCCTACAGGAGGAAATCTCTTTTTCTTTACTAATCTTTCAAATCTTCTACCAAAACTCCAAAGTATTCATCTTCCAGCACCTTATCATGCTTGAGGAGTCTTTTTACGACCTTTTTGGAGGTTTCTTTTACCGAAGCAACCCAACTTTCTTTCAGCTCTCTCTCCAATTTATCGGTGTCTTGCTTTGCTTCATTGACGATCAAGTCCGCTTTGTGATGCGCTTCCTTGAGAATCCTAGACTTTTCCTCTTCGGCTACTAAGTGTGCTTCATGAATCATATCTTTTTTTGTCTTTTCTGCTTTTTCAAGAATCAAATCTGACTCTTTACGAGCAAATTCAATCATCTTCTTGTATTCATCATCAGCTTTCTTTAGTTTTTCAAGCATGGTCCTTCTCTTTTCTACTTCTTGAACGATCTTATCTCCCAGAAGCTTCCTAAAAAGGAACACCAGCACAAGAAAGTTGATAATCCCCGCAATCACTAAATCTCAATGAATATCCATCTTGCCTTAGTATCAAAAATAAATCCTGACTTATCCAATCAATCTAAATGCTACAATCAATCCATAAATCGCAGCTGATTCCACAAGTGCAAGTCCAAGAATGGTAAGCACCATAAAAGTTGAACTGAGTTCAGGATTCTTTCCCATATTATCAATAGAAACCTTTGCCAAATATCCTTCACCAATTCCAACCGCAAGTCCAGGAAGCCCAATAGCAAGCCCTGCTGCAACATACATATAAGGATTCGTCATCGCAGTAGGATCTACCGCCAAAATCTTAAACGCCACGATCAATCCATAAATCGCTACTGATTCATCCAGCGCAATAAAGAGAATCATGAAAGTCATCAGTTTTCCTTTCATTTCTGGATTTCTTAAAATCGCATTAAGTGCTGCAGCAACGATCATCGCTTCTCCAAGTCCAGCACCAATACCTGCCAATCCAACAGCAAGTCCTGCTCACACAAATCCTAATGTACCCATAATTTCTATAAGAATAAAAGATAAAAAACAAGAATAATTCTGAATCCCATCACCAGTAAGCGCCCCTCCCTAGCAATCAATCCTCGTTTCAAAAGGGGGGATACTAGCTTAGCAGTCCGATCCACACTATTCAGTAGCAACCTTTATAAAGATTGCCGTCAAAAGTGCAAATACAAAAGCTTGGATAATCGCAACCAAGGCCCCTTGCAATACGATGATCAAAGGGAAGAGGATTGGAAACTCAAATCCCGTCATCGAACTCGTCAAAGCTTTGAGTCCCATTACGAGCATCCCTAGCAAAATCGTTCCCGACATCATATTACCTGTTAATCTGAAGGAAAGCGAAATTACTTTAGCAAAGTTTCCAATAATATCAAGCGCCCCTACAAAAAGGGAAATCAGAATATCAAAGAGTTTAGCAAACAGCCACAGCGGATAATATATGAATTTTGGCATCGTGCCCCTTTCTATAGTAATAATATTTTTTCAGAAAAGAGGAACATATTCATAAAAAAACTTCCCAACTCACAAGTGTTTCATCTGAAGATAAAGAATCAGAAGAACTGACACCACCGCCATCGCAATATTAAAGTTAGCATCGGTTGTAGGAGCAATAATCCATTCTTCCAAACCAGGAAACGCAATTCCTACGAAGTCAAGGAGTGTTCCCATAAGATTTGAAAACAGAATCACAAAAAACATTCAGATTACAAAAGATTTTACCCAATATTTCTGATGTTCTCCTATAATTTCTATAAAGAAATCATAGATCTTTTCAAACATCATCTCAAACAAGAGGATGAAACTATTTCAAAACTTCGTAAAAACCTGTTTCCCAGACTTAAACCTGTGATAGATAACGACAAAAACAATAATCAAAAAAAGGAGGATTAATTCTCACCTTAGTAATGAAAGCGGAAATGCAGAAGGTCGTGTTCCTGCCTGATCTCGCAATTCAGGGATATTTTGAAGTAGCGTGCCCACATATCCTCACATCGTTTACCTTTTCAATCAACTGTGATAAAAATTCACCTCCCAAATTAGTGATTTAAGAAGAGAATGCAAGATATTTTACATTAGAGATGTTTTTCCCTTGTTTTTTATTCTTACAATGATAAAACCAAAGCATCTGATTTTAAATGCTTTTCTAAAAAAGATGATCTACTCTTCTCACAAAAAATCAAAGATGAATAAGCTTAGTTGGTCAAACACGAGGATTACACTCTTAGAATACTGTGAAAAGAAATATAATCTCAACTATTACACTTTTGCACTCAAAAACTTTAACGAAGAACTCCGAAGAAATACCCTTATTTCAAAAAAACTCAAATCTCTGGAAATGTGGATGGGGGAGAAGACGCATCTTTTGATTTCCGATTATTTAAAACTCTTACAAGCAGGAGAGGCTACTGCAGAAAATATCCAAAAAATTAAGGAAGGAATCGCTGAGGAGATGAGGTATGAATTTGAACTCTCAAAGGAAAAAGATTATGAAACACTGAATTTTGAATCTTGGGGAGGATTAAGTGAGCATTTTTACCACGAAAATATTGATGAGAGATTGAATCCGACGATTCAGAGAGTATTTGCTAACTTAGATGCTTTGATTGCATCTCCATGGATTGAGAGAATCCAGGAATGAATGAGAAATTCTAATGCAATATACATTGAAAATCCAAAAAATCCTGACTTTGAGGCTATGAAAGTAGAGATTGATAAAATTCAAGATCTCAAAGACATTTCGATTATGGCGAGTCCGGATTTTTGAATCATTTTTTGAGGAAATCGTTATCTTATTCTAGACCGAAAATCAGGAAAAGAACCTCAGTATCCTATTGATATTGCGGATCAGATTAAAGTTTATGCGCTCAAGCTTCTCCTGAAAAAGAAAAAAATGCCCGTATTGTGAGACATAATGATCGAGGGATACGAAATCTTTTTGCCAAGTATGCATAGTTATGGAGGAAATATCGAACAAAAAGATATTGATATGGTGATTGAAAAAATCAAACAAGATACGCGCTTTCAAAGTACCTTTCTAGTAGATCAAGATCCTGTAAAAAATAAACCACTTCCTTCTTCTTCATTTTCTCCAACAGCAGAAAGCTGGAAGTGTGAAACCTGCACCTTTAGAAAAGTTTGCCATCAACTAAGGGCTCTTGAATAGTCTTATCGGTGCTATGTAGGTAAAGAAAGAACAGGAGGAAAAATGATCTTTAAGAGTCATAAAATGAGAGTTTCTTTGCAAAAGACCTCTATTCTTCTATTAATGACGAATAAAAGTGCTACAATATTCCTTTCTTAGGCTAATCTGTTTATTTAGACATTTATTCAGAAATAAGTTTATCGGTAAAAAGAACTCACTCAAGGTGATCTATTTCATGTTGTATAATACAGGCGTTGAATCCAGAATATTTCAGTTTTTTTGCTTTGCCCTTGAGGTCCTGAAATTTGACAATAACTCGTTCATGTCTCCTCACATTTCATCTTTTTCATGGAAGAGAAAGGCAAGCTTCTTCAGAAATTTGCATTTCCTTCGATTTGTCGACAATTTCAGGATTAATGAGTAAGGTTTCTCCCAAATAATCTTTGTCTGCATTTTTTCCTTGTGGGACCTTTTTCCACTGGGTAGTAGCAATCATGGCAATGTTTTCTCAAATTTGGGGAGCGGCAAGCCCGACTCCATCATATTCTCGCATAAGTTCAAGGAGTATTTCTCAGAATTCCCTGATTTCCGGAGTAATTTTCCCTATTTTCTGAGATTTTTTTCTAAGAATAGAGTTGTTTTCTCAGAGCTGAAGAGGAAAAAATATCTTTAGTTTGTCGGAAGTAGACATTATTTTTTAAATTAAAAATAAATTATTGATTAAAAACCTGAATAAGTTCACTAAAGAACTAGTGAATCTAATGTAGCATTTTTGTCTTGAAAATCAAGAGCATTTACATATACTGTCTACTGTGAATTGTTCAACCAGTAGGTTATGTGCGGTAAATTGATGTGTTTGTGGAGGGATGGCAGAGTGGTTGAACGCGGCAGTCTTGAAAACTGTTAACCGATTATTCGGTTCGTGGGTTCAAATCCCACTCCCTCCGCCATTTATCTTGTATTTATTGTATGACAAGGAAAACCAAGGTAAGTAAAACAAAGCTTTTATTTACAATCCTTTCGATTGTCTTCTTTACAGTGGTGCTAGTGAATGTTGATGCATTCTGATCTTCTGGAGAAGATGCTACTGTGCCTGTTAATGCTGATTTCCTTTGAATGGAGGAATCGGATGTTGGAATAAATCCAGACAATATAACTCTTTCTGATAATGGTGAGGAATCTCCTGTGGTTTCTTATATCGTGCAGGAAGGTGATAGTTTAGAAAAGATATCAAAAGAATTCTGAGTTCCTATAAAGGATCTTCAGAGATTAAATAAGATAAAGGATCAGCCAAAGGTTGGTCAAAAATTGGTTGTAAGTGACAATGAAGAAGGTATTCTTTATGTCGTAGAAAAAGAGCGAAGTCTGAAACTTTTTGCTGAGTTTTATAGACTCAACATCGACGACTTGATGACCTTCAACTACTTTTCCGATGACAGTGAAATCTTGTACCCAGGTCAAGAGTTGTTTATTAATGTGACAGAACAGAGGGCTTATGATATAGGTCTACTAGAAAAAGCTCAGCCAATATTACCAAAAGATGAAGTTGCTAAACCAAAAACAGCGAAGAAAACAGCAACTTACACAAAGGGAGCAGTTGTGTATACCAATGGTGGAAGCGCTTCGGCAGTTAATCCAGGTAATGCGAAATCTGCTATTATCAGACAATGGTATTATAATCCTAAGATTTCGAATGGATTTGCTGTAGGATATTGTACTTGGTATGCAGCGATGAAGGCTCCGGGAATCTTTAGCTATACGAGTGATACCAAGCAGGAGAGACCATTTGGAGGAAATGCAAGGGATTGGTATGCTAACGCAAAAGCTGCATGATATAATGTTGGATCGACTCCGAGAGCGTGAGCAATTATTGTTTATAGACAGCTTAGAAGTTATGCAGGACATGTTGGAATTGTAAAGGAATATCATCCAGATTCTTGAGAAATGATTATTGAAGATATGAACTATGCAGGAAAATATATTGTTACCCAGAGATGGGAAAATGCGAATCGTGACGGTATTGTGGGGTATATTTATCCATAAGTTACAAGTCACTTATCATATGAAGAAACACCTTGATGCGAGGTGTTTTTTCTTACAAAAAAAATCAGATTTTATCCTTGTTTTCAGAGATAGAATACGTATAAGTAAACAGCATTTTAGTCTAGTTTTATTTAATCACTAATTTAATGCAGAGAAATCCAATGTATGCCTACACTCCAAAAAGTTTCATTAAAAAGCCTTTCAATTCCTGAAAGGAAATTACTTCTTGGAAGGAGAAAAGGCGAGTAAAGAAGATTTTACGAATGGTGGCAGGGCTGGTAGTTCTTGGAATTTTTTCAGGATTTGCGTATTTACAGTTAAGAATACTAAATAACCTTCCTGATGTAAGCCAAATAAAAAATATGACAATGGTGCAGTCGACAATTATCACCGACAGAAATGGTCACGAGCTCTACAAGATTTTTGACGAAAATAGAGAATATGTTGATTTAAAAAACATTAGTCAACATATGATTGATGCTATTGTTTCAGTAGAGGACCAAAGATTTTGGGAGCATGAAGGATTAGATCCAATGGGGATTTTCAGAGCGGGATTTAGGACTATGCTAGGACAGAATGGAGGGTGAGGATCAACGATTACTCAGCAGTTGATTACGAATGTAATGAAGCTAGAAAGACCGTTTGGAGGTAGTTTTCTTGATAAGGTAGATTATAAATTAAAGCAGATTGTCCTCGCTAAAAGGCTTAATAATGTTCTACAAAAACAGATAAAACTAGAAAATAAAAGTCTGAACAGTGAGCAGGTTAAGCATGAAATGAAAAATAAGGTTCTTGAGCTTTATCTCAATTATGTTTTCTTAGGAAATAATGCTTATGGAGTTGAGGCTGCAAGTAAGACCTATTTCAGCAAATCAGCAAAAAATTTGACAGTTCTAGAATCAGCAATTCTTGCTTCAATTCCCAAAGCTCCTACAAGATACGACCCCTATAAATCTCACCTATTGCTAGGATCTTTCAAGGTTGTTGATACGAGTGGTCAAGAGTATCCATTTGAAGGAAATATTAAATCTGCAGTCTTGACAAAATATAGAGAAAATTTACTACAGGCTAATCTTGCGTCAAAGAAAAATGCGGAAGTTCTTGTGAAGTTTATTATAGGACTTTGTCCTTCAGAGATAAGCTTGGATGGGAAAACTTATCGTATCAGTTATGAAAATGGAAGAGCCGAATTTGTAATTTGAAGAATGTTCGATGATGGAAAAATTACAGAAGAGGAAGTAAAAGGAGCTATTATAGAGTCTTTTACCAAAAATTTTGAAAAAAGTGAGTTTGATATCAAGGCTCCTCATTTTATTTTCTGGATTAAGGATCTTATTGAAAAAGAATATGGAACCTGAATCACAAAGGAAGGTTGACTAATAGTCAAAACGACATTGGATTATGAAGTTCAGAAGCTGGCAGAAGCAGCACTTACGAATAATAAGTCATCTTTCTTTGAGAATGGTGCAACAAATGGATCTATGCTTTATTTAGATTCTCATAATGGAGATGTACTTGCATACGTTGGATCTCTTGATTATTTTAATAAAGAAATCCAGGGACAGAACGATATGGTAAGAAATCCTAGGCAGTCTGGATCTTCAATAAAACCTCTGGTGTATGCACTAGGTTTTGATAAGCTTCCTCTTACGATAGATACTCCAATTTATGATATTTTATTCAGGGCAGGAAAGGATACTCCTAATAATGCTGATGGAAAGTTTGATGGAATGCTTCCTCTCAAAAAGGCTCTTGGATTTAGTAGAAATATCCCAGCAGTAAAGATGTTCTTTGCTGTTGGAGGAGAGGATGTTGTAAAACCATTTCTCCAGAGTTTAGGACTTTCTGGGATCAAGAACAATATTTCTTACGGATATCCTCTTGCTTTATGAGCTGGAGAAGTAAGTATGTTGGAGCTTGCAGGTGCCTACGAACACCTTTCTACTCCGACGCCTGCCGAAATAAATCCAATTCTTGAGATTAAGGCAAGTGATGGCAAGATTCTCTACAAAAAAGAGGTAAAGACAAAACAAAATGTCATAAAACCATGAATTGTAACGCTGATGTGGAAGATTCTTTCCGATCCAAATAACAGACTAGGAGGTTGGGTGACAAAGTTTAATGTTAAAGGATTGACATATGCTCTAAAAACCTGAACTTCTGACGTAAAAACAGATAAATGAGGACGTCCAAGAGATTGATGGCTTGCAGCTTATACCCCAAGTAAAGTCATTTTAATGTGGGCTGGAAATGCAAATGCTACTCCTATGAACAGAAATGCTTATGGAGGAACGATCCATGCAAACAGTATAAAGTCATTTCTCTCAAGCTTATTAGAACATAACTATCTTACCAACGAGGAAATGGCAAATAAAGATACAACAAGCTTGAGTATTTCTCTTATTTCTGGAAAAATTCCTGGAGACACTACTCCTCCTAGTCTTGTTGGACAGACGCTCGGATGGAATGGAAATCTCCCAAAAGAAGCAGAATGACCAATTACAGAAATAGAGATAGATACTTCATGCTATGGTAAAGCGAGTCCTCTCACACCTGCTGATCAGTTGAAAAAAGGATATTTGATTCAGCTTTCAACGTTTATGCCGAATAAAATGGACTTAGAAGATATCAAAAATTATTTAAAAGGAAAAGCAGGAACAGGAGCTGCATGAGGATTGAATCTTTTCGCAGAAGAGCCAGAGAATTTCTGTGAAAATAGGCAACCAAGTGTTAATGAAAATATTCAAATCAGTATTATTAAGCCTCAATGACAGTGAAGCTTCGCAAAGAAAAATGCAGTGATTTACAGTATTAGATCACCATTACCAATTAAAAAAGTAAATATAACTTTAGATTGAACTACGGTGAAATCTTTTATTGATAATAGTACTGAAATTTTTGCCTCGAAAGAAATAGATCTTTCTAATTATCCAAACGGTAATCATAGCTTGGCAATTACAGCAATTGATGAGGCTGGAGCTACAAAAACAGTAAGTACGCAAATTAATCTCGTTTCAGAAGACAAGACCCCGCCAGTTTTCAGAAAAGAGCAAAGTAGAGTAGAAAAAACTGAAGACTGAAAATACGATGTTAGTTTGCTTTTTGATGATGAAATATCAGGAGTAAAGTGAGGAAAAATTGTGGAGATTAGCTGAGGTAAAACAGTTAATACCTTTTCTTTCCAAGCCACAAGCTTTGTAACGTCTTCTGCAAATTTGAGAGCAGAGGTTGAGGATTTTTATGGAAATGTTTTAAAACAAGAAATCCATCTAGAAGATTGGTAATCCTTAAGGATAAAATATTTTACTTTATTTAAATATAGAATGAACGGAAAAATTGTTTCAGTAAAAGGTGTGGTGGTTGAGGTGCTTTTTGAAGAGGAATCACCAAAGGTGTATGATGCTCTCAAGGTAAAACCAAAAAATGCGAACGGAAATGAGGTTGTGATTGAAGTTCTACAGATTCTAGAGAATGGAATCGTGAGAGGAATTGCAATGGAGTCTACTGATGGACTAAAAAGAGGTGATGAAGTAGAAAATACAAAAAATCCGATTCAAGTCCCTGTTGGACCTCAGGTTTTGGGGCATATTTTCAATGTGCTTGGAAAGACGATTGATGGAAGCGACCAGATTGCTTGAACTGAACAATGGCCAATTCACAGAAAGCCTCCTGTTTTCGCTGATTTAGCGACAAAAGCTGAAATTCTAGAAACCTGAATCAAAGTTGTTGATCTGCTCGCTCCAATTTTGAAAGGAGGGAAAGTCTGACTTTTTGGTGGGGCTGGTGTAGGAAAAACGGTCGTAATGATGGAGCTGATTCATAATATTGGAACGGAACATAGCTGAGTATCTGTAGTAGCTGGAGTTGGAGAAAGAACCAGAGAAGGAAACGATCTTTATCATGAGATGAAGGAATCTGGAGTGCTTGATAAAACAGCGATGGTTTATGGACAGATGAACGAAACTCCTGGACCAAGAGCGAGAGTCGCTTTGACAGGATTGACAATGGCAGAATACTTTAGAGATAAAGAGGGAAAAGATGTCTTGCTCTTTATTGATAATATCTTCAGATTTACTCAGGCAGGATCTGAGGTGTCCGCTTTGCTTGGAAGAATCCCTTCTGCTGTAGGGTACCAGCCAACCTTAGCGAGTGAGATGGGAACTTTGCAAGAGAGAATTACTTCTACGGATAAAGGGTCTATTACTTCGGTGCAGGCGGTGTATGTTCCTGCAGATGATCTTACGGATCCTGCTCCTGCGACGACTTTTACGCATCTTGATTCTACGATCGTGTTGAACAGGTCTATTGCTGAAAAGGGGATTTACCCGGCAGTAGATCCACTTGAGAGTTATTCTCTGATTTTGAATCCTGATGCAGTGGGAGAAAGACACTATAAAGTAGCCAAAGAAATCCAAAGAATCCTCCAAAAATATAAGGAGCTTCAAGACATTATCGCTATTCTCGGTATGGAAGAGCTTGGAGTGGAAGACAAGGTAACGGTTTATAGAGCCAGAAAAATTGAAAAGTTCCTTTCCCAGTCCTTCTCGGTGGCTGAGCAGTTTACCGGAATGCCAGGAACTTATGTAAAACTAGAGGATACTATTGCGGGATTTGAGAAAATCATTAATGGTGATGTGGATGAAATCCCTGAAGAATACTTTATGTATAAAGGAACTTTGCAGGAGGTAATTGAAGCGTTTGATAAAGATCAAAAAAAAGAAGAATAAAAAGAGGAAAATCTGAATTTTATTCAGGTTTTTTTCTTGTTGTAATTTGTTGTAATTAAGATATCCAAGAGTTTTATTTTAAGAGAGCTATGAAAGTAACTCGATACGAAGATGAATTTTGCTACTATGTTCGAAAACCATGAGGTATTCCAACAACTTTTGGAAAAGAAAAATCCTTTCTTGAATATCTCTTTGAATGATCGGAAAAAAGCTGAAGTTATCCATTTATGAGTCTACTTTCCAAGACTTTCACCAAAGATGAAGAACGAGGGCTTCTTAATAGATTAGATAATGCGACATCATGACTTCTCTATTTTGCGAAAACTCCTGAAATTAAAGCGAAATATAAAACTCTTCAACAAGCGGGAATGGTTCATAAGTATTATTTGCTTGAGGTTTATGGAGATATTAAGTATCGGGTAGAAAAGAATGGGTTAGTGATTGATTTTCCAATTGCTCATCATAAATTTGCTCCTGAAAAAATGGTAGTAATCGATAATGAAGATAAAAAAAATAAAGCTGATATAAGGTATCATCGTGTGCAAACAGAAATTGTAGAGTTTCAATGGAATGAGTTGAGTAAAACTACAACTCTAATCGTAAAAATCGAGAAATGAATCCGTCATCAAATAAGAAGCCATCTTTCCGTGATAGGCTATCCAATTGTGGGAGATGAGTTATATGGAAAGAAAAAAGATTCAAAAAGGTGAAATCTTCAGCTTTTTAGTGTCGGACTTTCTGTAAAGGGGTAGATATATCTTTCTTCTAAAAATTCACTATTTCTATTAATTAGTGAATTTTTTGAATATTTAAAAGTTTGAACAATAAAATTCACTGTTTCATAGAAAGTATGAAAATATTTGCAAAAAAATAATAAGGGTTTATAATTGGTTTGTGGTTTTTTATTGGGAAAAATTCATAGAAATAGTGAAAAAAAAATAAAATTCACTAAATGTGTGAAAAATTTATTTCTGAAATACATATCATATGATTGAGCATCCATGAAAGTTGCTCGAAAAATTCCTAAAAGAGCAATGACGAAAACAAAAAACTTTTGCTCTTCATATTGGGAAAAGGGTAAGTGAAATTAATGAACTCATAAAGGGGAAAAGAAATATTACTATTTCTTGGGATATTTTAATATCTAGAGTGCTCAGAACTCCGGAAAAATTTTGGATACTCAAACAGGTTGATTACGATTATCAAGAAGCCTTAAAAACGTTTCCAAATCTTTCTCTAGAGTCAAATAATGATCATTGATTTTCAGGGATATCCTATGAGGTGGCTATGTTTGACAAAAATAAAGTTCAAGAAGATGTTCATTTTTCTGTAGAAGACAAAAAAAAATCTGAGGATGAAGATCAATCTTCCCTAATGACTCAGATTTTTCAGTCTTTTTAATTATTTATTGTAGGAATATATTTTACAACTTTAGGTTGATATTTAGAAAAAAATTAGTAAAATACCATCTGTCTTAAGACAGATTACTTGAGGCAAAATAGTATGGTCTTTAACAAAAATAAAAATGGTCTGAGGGGAAGTAGAGTATCTTCAGATCAGGTGGGTTTTCTCTCGCACCCATCTTACCGCCAAAGCGAAGAAAATAAAACAAAATCCCAAATTAAAAAATCAAAGGAAATGGAAAAACAAGTAAGAAAACAAAATTACGTTGAAAACATGGTGGTGGGAGTAAAAATGCTCCTCACAATAGTATTCCTTGGAATACTTTCCTCATGCGAGAAAAATGATGTGACTTCTGTGAGTCCAACCGCTGACCAGTCTGCTTCCTATAAGGCAAGTACAGAAAACAAGAAAGCAAAGCTTCATTCTAGGGAAATCCAAGCATTTCCTGCAGATCCGGAGGAGGCTCTCCAAGGAGAAAGCTTCTTCTTCAAGTTTACAGCTTCTGAGTCTGTCTATTCACGACTCAATATGGAGGTAAAATTCACTGCTCCTAGTGGTGAAGTCGTGTATGCCCCTATGGATAATTGGGGAATTCAGTATGATGGAAGTGTTCTGTTTACGCTGAATAGGGTACTTTCACAGTATGGGAAGTATGAGTTTGAGTATGGATTTAGGTACGGTGATTCTTTTACGAAGATGCCTAATACCACATCTTATTCTCTTTGGGTTCTTCATCCAAATATCGCACTTGGTGATGATTATGATTCATCCAATGATAGCGGATATCAGGATGACAATTGTACCGCTTGGGTTGCATGGAAGATTAACCAAATGTGGGGAATTGAAAATGGCTTCTATGGTAAAGCTAATAGTAATTCCTTAGGAAATGCAAAAGATTGGAAGGCGAAGCTACTTCTTAAAGGTTATTCTGCGGATTTGAATCCAAAGGTCGGTGATATTGCGTGGTGGGAGTCAAATGTTGATGGGAATTCAGGAGCCAATGGTCACGTAGCTTTCGTAAATGAGGTAAGAGATGGTGGTAATACTGTTGTAATTACTGAGTATAACTTTCTCAGTCTGAATGCATACGAATCCCCAGAAAGAGTATTGCAAAGGTATGGGGCTGCGCAAAATAGTAGGAAGTTCCCATCTTCCTTTATTCATGTACAGACAAAACGGCAATAGAATAGATTTAACTTGATTTTTAAGTTCCCTAGAGTATATCTTTGGGGAACTTATTTTTTTAAATTTTCTTCAGAAGAAAAATGAAAAAGAAAATTTTCTTGATAGTTATCTTCCTTTGACTTGGAATTTGTTGTATTTTTATTTACAAGTTTTCTTATACAAAAAGTAATAGCCGCTTTCTACAAGAAGTTGAGAATATTGATGTCCAACCAAAGATTGGGTTAGAAACTTGAAGTATAGCTCCAGAAACTTGAAGTATAGCTCCAGAAACTTGAAACAGTCTTAAACAATCTTTCTCCTCATCAGAAGATAGTCTATATTTTAGCCTTTCTAAGGAATATCGTCCTCTAGATGTTAGTAACTATAGTTTACTAAATATTGGAGATATTATCGATGGAAGATATGAGTATAATGATTACGATATCTGAAGTTTCTATGCAGATAAAAATCGAAAATATACGACATTTAGCTCAGAATACGTAAAACCCACAGAAAATCAGATTAAAAATATTAACGGAGGTATCTTTGATAGCTACTTAGAAGACGAAAATTATTACTATTTTGGTGCAACTCCTAGTTATTATTCTCCTGGAAATCCAAAAATTAAGGACCCGAACATAAAATGGAGTGGGGTGAAAAAAAACAAATTGCCATCCTTTAAGCTTATTGGTTTTTTAGGGAGTCAATCCATTGATAGAGCAATAGGATACAGTGAGGGGTTTTTAGTCTTGCCACCTTATAAATTTCCAGTAGATGAAAAAACTTTTAGCCCATATCCTTACCAATTTTGGGATAATAATTGATCTAAAAATGATCAGCAGCGGAAAGATTATCTTAAAGGAGAAGGTAAAACATTTTGTAGAAATTGATGAAGGCAATATGCAAGATGTATCGGTTCTGACAAAAATTGGATATATAGATGGACTAGCAATAGTTGGGCCACAAAGTCAGAAGCAGGTTATACTCTATTTAGAGAAAAGAAAGAAGATGATTTTAAAGTGTTAAGTTTAGATGAATTATTGGGAATAGTAAGCTCCGATAAAGGCTTACAATTGATTCCCTTTAGCTGAGAAGTGGATAAAAATTGGGAAGCCCTATGGTCCGGAATTGGAGGAGTTGCATCAGTTTACTATCACGATAATGCTATCTATATTTCACGATATGCTTATGGCACACGAAGCTTCCCTATAGATTGAGCGACAATGAAGCGAGAAGAAAAGGAATTTCAAGAGGAAGGGAAAGAGCACCCAACCTCTTACAATAGACTTTCAGATAAAAATCGGCGGTATCAGCTTATTTATCATACTGAATGAGATTATTATGAAGTGCAGAGAGTAAAAAAATAAAAAACGACCCAAAACTACAAACGCCAAAACTTCGATAATCCTAGGATAACCAACAACACAATATGCACTCCATAAAATAAAAGTGCATGCTGGGAAAGTCGTAGAATGATTTTATCCCACCATCATTTCCAAGAGAGTGTATAATTTTTCTTAGTCAAGATCCGAAAGAGTAAGATAAGTATAAGAAAGCATACTATGAGGATGCAGTATTGAGTCCAGTTTCCGTTTACTCTTCAGAATCAAAAAACCTGAATATTTTGAAGGAAGAGCCAAATCATTACAGGAATTCATAGAAAAAATCACTGTTTATCTTTAGATGCTTTCCATCATCGAAGGACAAAGAAAAAAGATAAGGCTCCGTAGTCGAGAAAATTCAGCATCAGAGAATGGCTAAGGAGTAGTAAGAGAAAAGAAACATACCAAAGAATTTTGTTTTTCGTTTCTAGTAAAAAATGCATAAGTCCTCTTGCAAGGAGGATTGCAATCAGGATGTTTGCTCCAAAGGATCAAAAGCTAAAATGCCAAGCGACAAAGCTAGTGAATACTCGAATCCCTATTCCTCGCCAAAAAAGCTCCCGCCTCCAGCGAAACGAACCATTAAATCCAACCAAAAAGAGGAAGGTCGGAAACGCAATTCTTCCAATCAATCTCAAGACCAATATTTCTGGGAAAAGATAATACCCAATATGGTCAATAAGCATGGTAATAAGAGCGAGAATCTTTAGGTAATCATAGAGGTTTGGTCTTCATGAGATTGGGAGGTCAGATTTTTTTTGTTTCTTCATTGCAAATTCTAAGTAAATAGCTACACTTCGTTCTAGTGATTTTTATCATAACTACAAGCACAATGTGGAAAAAAAGCAGAGAACGAGAAAAGATGATGCTTATCTTTACTTTGGGGATGTTTGTTTGAGGGGCTCTCATTTTTTGGAGGGGGTATGGAATTTCGGCAGCGACAAATACATTACTCTCAGAAATTGGTTATAAATATCTTCGTATGGAACAAATTTCTCAGCTTTTATCGGGAGAGTATTATGACAAGGAAGAATTCCTCAGTGGTCAGAAAAATATGATCGAAAATGCGACCAAGGCGTTCGTTGATGGATTGGGAGATCCTTATACTTCCTATCTTGACGCAGAACAATTTTCAGGGCTCCAAACAGAACTTGAAGGAGAAGGACAAATAGAGGGAATCTGAGCCGTAGTTGGAAAAAAAGATTATTACATTCAGGTAGAAGAGGTGGTCAAAGATTCTCCTGCTTTCAAAGCGGGTATTCTGCCATTAGACAGAATTATTATGATCGGGACGGGAGAGACAAAGGATCTTAGCACTATGGAGGCGGTTCAAAAAATCAGGGGACCAAAAGGAACTAAGGTTCAGCTTTTTCTTGAGAGAGTTGAGAAAACCGGTGAGAAATCCTATCTCGAAAAGGTTGTAGAAAGAGGTATTATTGATGTTCCTTCTGTGAGATCAAAAATTCTGAATCAAAGCTGAGTTTTGCTTGGATATCTCGAAGTGTCTATTTTTGGAGATCAAACCAATAGGCTCTTTACTAGAGCAATTTCAGAGCTTCTTGAAGCTAAAGTAAAAGGGATCATCCTTGATCTAAGAGGAAATGGTGGCGGACTACTAACCAGTGCGGTGGAGCTTGCTGGACACTTCTTACCAAAAGGGACTCTTATTACGAAGACAAAATACTCCAATTTTAAGCCAATAGATTATCAATCAAAAGGTTTTTGAGAGCTTGAAAAATTCCCGCTAGTAGTATTGATTGACAAATTAAGTGCAAGTTCGAGTGAAATTCTATCTCTTGCACTCAAAGAGCAGCTTAATGCTCAACTTGTCGGGACTGAAAGCTTCTGAAAAGGTTCAATTCAGACCCTCTATGATTTTGACGATGGAACATCACTAAAATATACAATTGGGAAACGGTTCTGACCAAAAGGTACTACGATTGACAAAAAAGGAATACAGCCAGACGTGGAACTTCCTTTTGACTTTACTGGTTATGTAGAAAAGGGAATCGACAATCAGCTTCAAAAAGCACAAGAAATACTTGCTGAAAAAATCACTAAAGTAGCAGAACAATAAAAAATTATTGCCTTGGAGTGATGTCTTTAGCAGTGAGGTTTTTTGTTTCTCCAATCTCAGATTTTTTCCTTTGTTAGTATCATCAGAAGAGAAGCACTTGAGAGGTTTCTGGAGAGGAAGGCTTGATTTCTTGGGGAGAATGGGTATAACTCCCATCGTGTAAGGAAAAGGCGCCTTTTCTCGTCTGTGAGAAGGAGGCTTCCTCTCAAAAAAAAGCAACCTGATTTTAGACACGAATCGGTGAAAATAATGAAGACGATCTATTTTACGGTCGGGGAGCCTTACAAATCCTTGATCCTTCAAGGAAAGAAAACCGTGGAAGGGAGACTTTGCAAAGGAAAGTTTTCTGAGCTTCAGATTGGTGACTCCCTCCAGTTTCAAGATACAGGAGAATGTTTAGAGATTATTGCTTTGACGCACTACCCTAGTTTCAAGGCAATGCTGGAAAATAAAGGACTCAAACATACGCTTCCGGGGATTACTGAGATTGATCGTGGGAGAGAGGTATATTACCAGTTTTATACTCCAGAAGAAGAAAAAACATTTGGCGTCCTTGCAATCTCCATCCGTCTAAAAACAACCTAATATTACTAAGATTTATATTTCAATCCTATTGATGCTAAACAAGAAACAACTCCTTGAACAGCTGCTCCAGATGAAGCATCCTCAGAAACTTCTGGAAAAGTTGGTCGTCATTAGAGCCTTACTTCTCAAATATGGTAAGAAATTGACACTCCCTCGCTTCTTAGAGGGGATAAAAAATGGGGATGCTGATACAGCGAGTATGATTCATCTCCTCGAACAAGCAAAGTTACTTCACTTACCAAAGTTATCCGCATTTATTCGTGAGTTTCAGGAAAAGCTACCTAGAGAGCATCTCCAGTTTCGTTTGGAATCGAATGATGAGGATATTATTGCTCCTCTGACAGCCTATCTTGAAGAAAAGTTTGGAAAGGTTGAAGTGGCGTTTCATCCACTTGCCTCAGAGAATTTGAGTGTAAAGATGAAAGGGCAAGGCTATATCTTCAAGAGGTCACTTGAAAAAGACTTAGAAGTATTACTTGAATAAAAAAAGCCTTTATTTCGTTTCTCTTGCGAGGACGAAGGAAGAAGGAGGTTGCTTTCTTTGATCTTCTTTAGCCTCACAGAGGGAAATATTCATCAAAGCAAGTATCAGATTTATTTTTATTATCACTTATCATGTCAGTAGTGCAAGACTTATTACAGCAGATTGAAAAAGGGATTAACCATGCCCAGCTCAATGAAGATTTTACCAAAAAGGGAGAAATTCTGGAACTCAAAGACGGGGTGGCTACCGTGATTGGGTTAGATACGGTGATGTTTTCAGAAATTGTTCTTTTTGAAAATGGATTGAAAGGTTTAGTTTTGGATCTTTCTGCCGATGGAGTTGGTGTCCTCGTGCTCGGAGATTATAGTTCTCTTAAGCAGGGAGACAGTGTGAGTTCTTCTGGTCAGGTCTTCAGTGTTGGAGTAGGAGAAGAATACTTGTGAAGAGTGCTCAACGGAATCGGGGAACCGATCGACGGAGGAAAGGCTATCACTCCAAAGCATTTTGGACTTGTAGAAAAGGTAGCTCCTGGGGTGATTACTAGAAAATCAGTGAATGTCCCTTTGGAAACAGGAATTAAATCTATTGATGCGATGGTGCCAATTGGAAGAGGGCAGAGAGAATTGATTATTGGAAATAGACAAACCGGAAAGACGACGATTGCGACCGATACGATCCTCAATCAGAAAGGAAAGAATGTCTACTGTATCTATGTAGCGATTTGACAAAAAGATTCAAAAATCAGAAGAACCGTTGAAATGCTCAGAGAGAAAGGAGCAATGGAATATACGACTGTGATCAATGCTCCGATTTCTTCTCCTTCTGTGATCCAGTATATTGCTCCTTATGTAGGATGTGCAATGGGAGAATACTTTATGGAGCATGGGAAAGATGCTTTGATTATCTATGATGATCTTTCCAAGCATGCGGTAGCGTATCGTGAGGTGAGTTTGCTCCTCAGAAGGCCTCCTGGAAGAGAAGCGTATCCTGGAGATGTATTTTATCTTCATTCAAAACTCCTTGAGAGAGCAGCGAGAGTGGATCAGCCACGAGGTGGAGGAAGTTTGACGGCTTTGCCGATTATTGAGACATTGGATTCAGATATTTCAGCCTATATTCCAACCAATGTGATTTCTATTACTGATGGGCAGATCTTTTTGGAGACAGAGCTTTTCAATTCTGGTTTCAAGCCTGCGATTGATGTGGGATTCTCAGTTTCTAGAGTAGGAGGTTCTGCTCAGACCAAAATTATGAAAAAAGTAGCTGGAAAACTCAGACTTGAACTTGCGACTTTCCGTGAATTAGCGAGCTTCTCACAGTTCGCTTCAGATTTGGATCCTGCTACAAGGAAAAAGCTCGACAATGGAAAAAAACTTATGGAAATGCTCAAACAAAGCAACGATCACCCAATCCCTTTCTTCAAGCAAGTGGTGCTCCTTTATGCGGGAATTAATGGCTACTTTGAAAAAGTGCCGGTTGAGGCAATTGCAGAATTTGAGAAAAAAGTTTACCAGAAATTGGACACGAGTTATTTAGAGTTGGCAAAGAAAATCGAGGAAATCAAGGAGCTTACTTCAGAGATTGAGGCTGAGATTAAAAAGCTTATTTCAGAGATATTAAAGGAAGGAGGATTCACGAGTCAGGAATAATTTTCTCCAAGTGAAGCAAGTCTTCCTTGCGACAAAGATCAGATTGCTTTTATTTATCAAAGAGAGGGGAATGAGGCTAAAGATGCATACCGTTCATGGAGTAATTTTCGATGGACAGGTAGAAAAAGTTGAATTGCCAAGTAAAGTCTGAGTGCTCTGTATTTTACCGCATCATAATCCAATTACAACGACCACAATCCCGTGAATTGTGAGATTTACACCAATAGAAAAAAAAGGAAGTGAGTTTCTTTCTGACACAGATTTCCTTTTTGAAGATGAAAAGGTGGCAATGGCGGTCGGAGAAGGATTTATGTATACAGACGGGAACGTAGTCGTGCTTTTTGTCGCTTCTGCAACGACCAATCCAAAGTCTGATGATCAGGTGCTTCAGGAAATGAAAATTGATCTTGAAAAAAAGATCGCAGAAATCAAAGCGACAGGGGATCAAGAGGAGATTGAAAGAGCATATCTCAACCTCCAAAAATTGACCGCAGATATTCAGCTTTTGAGAATCAAAAAGAGAAAATCAGAAGGGAAATAACGCTTTATTAGCTTATTGTGTTGTATGGCAAATACCAAGCAGATCAGAACCAAAATTAAATCCGTAAAAAATCTCCAAAAGATTATCAAAGCATTGGAGATTGTTTCTACCGTAAAGCTTCAAAAGCTGAAAGGCGTGATCGGTTCATATAGAGCTTTCATGGAAAGCTTTTTGGAGGTGCTAAAAGAGGTGAGAAAGGAAGTGAATATCTTTGACTTCGATGAAAAGACCTGGAACCCAAACGGAAGAAGACTCTTGATTGTGGTGACAAGTGATAGAGGGCTCTGCTGAGCAATCAACTCAAGAATCTTCAAGAGAATGGAGAAAAACTACGGAAATGCGAAAGATAATGTTGATATTTTCGTCGTAGGAAAGAGAGGGCTAGAATATTTCGTGAGGAATGGACGAAACGTTGTGGGGTCTGCGATGATTTCGGATAAAGTCTTCCTTCGGGAAGTAAAACCGATTTCAGTTTTTATTAGACAAGCGTTAGAAGAGAAAAAGTATGCGAAGATTAAGATCTACTTCAACTTCTTCAAAAATACGATGATACAGATGTCTACGAGATTTAAACTCTATCCTTTAGACGAGGAAAGCTTTGAGACCTTCCTCCAAAATACAGGGCTTGAGGTAGATCTGTTAGAAAGTATTGAAAAAAAGTATTTGATGGTAGAACCTGATATAGAAACCTTTAAATTTGATTTCCTCCAAGTATTAATTAGGAATATTATCTACTCAGCAGTGCTGAACAATAAAACTTCAGAGCACGCAGCGAGAATGTTGGCGATGAAGAATGCAAAAGACAATTCACTTGCTGTCCTCAATCAGCTCAACCTTCTTTACAACAAGACCCGTCAGGCAAAAATTACTCAGGAGATTAGTGAAATCGTGAGTGCGAAGGTGGCGATTGAATAATTCCAACATACGATCACAGCATTGATATTGTGGTCGTTTTTTTTCACATCCAATTTACAAGCTCCCCACAAACGATGCCCAAGTTTACAGCTTCTCATCAGTCCTTCTCCTCGGAAATCGCTTCTACTCCCCCGTATCATGGAGTCGCTTTCCTAGGACTCTCTTACAAGGAAGATAAAAAAGGGAAAATCCTGACTGCTTTCGACGAAACGACTTCTTCAGGGAAACTCATCCATTCCCTCTTGCAATCTTCTACCAAAGAAATCGCTCTGCTGAATTTGGTGAGAGCGGTCCCCAAAGACGCAAACGGTAAATTGAGATACCCTAGCTCCAGAGAAAAGGAGGAAGGCCGAGAGATACTAAAAGAAGAGATCAAAAACTATGCTCCTCAGCTGATTTTCCTTTGTGGTAAAGAAGTTGCTGATTGTATTCTAAAGCAGCCAAAAGTGGTAAAAATTGATGACGGGGTATATAGTTATTGAGCTACTAAGCTTCTCCCTATAGAGCACCCCTCTTATATCGCTGTTTATAGGCAGAAATATAAACACGAATATATCGACAAGATTCTAACGCTCATGAGAAAATATGCCGACTAGTCTAGCTCATGAAAGATTGCTATTTCCTTCTTGAGCTCGTCAGAGGATAGGGTTTTAAATAGGGAGAAATCTGAAACTTCCCCTTTTTCTCCCCTAGAACCCCAAGAAATGCTCATCACTCAATTCAAAATAGGAAATCGACTTTGTAGCAGCCAGGGAATAATGTCGAAACAATAAAACTTGACTTCTGCTTGAAAAATGGAGGGAAAAAACTACTCTTTAGGACGGTTTTATTTTATTTTTTTGATGATGAGAAAGTATTTTAGTATTGTAAAAAGAGCTTATCTCTGGATTTTGATTGCTATTACTGCTACGGTAGTGTCATGGGTGTTGTTCATCTTCAGTGCACAGTTCTCAGAAGAATTTACAGGAGGAATCAGCGTCGTTTTCAATGGAAAGGTCAAAGATGCTGAATTTAAAGAACAGTTGGCACAGGGACTCGCAGAAAAAGGTTTCCCAAATCTAAAAGTCCACCTTGATAAAAATGAGGGACAGACCAAAATAAAAATCAATAATAGACTCAAAGATAACGAAGAGGTAAATAAACTCTCTTTAGCGATCTCCAACTATCTTGTCGAAAGTCAGACGATTAGTTCTGAAAGTGATATTGTTGAACAGGTAGTAATAGGACCGAGTGTTGGTAAGTATATGACAAATACTGCTTCACGAGCACTTGGCTTATGATTGCTAGCTATGATGATCTATATGATTTTTTCCTTCTGAACGATCAGAAAAAATATCGCTCCTGGAATCTTGGCAACAGTAGTTTTGTTTACTTCCGTGCTGAGTATTAGTATTCCAGCAGGTGCGTATGGAATCTGGATGGCACTCGATCCAACAACGCAGATAGATACGGTATTCATCATCGCAATACTCACAATCATTGGATATGGTATCAATGATGTGATCATTATCTTCGATAGGATTAGGGAAAATATGATTCGTTCAAATGAAAAGATCGCTTACGCAAATGTCTTTGATGAAAGTATCCGACAAACCTTCAAAAGATCCTTAGGAACATCTATTTCTACATTGTTAGTGCTTATTGCAATGTTTGTCTTCGGAACGGGCGTGATCCAGAGATTCTCATTCACCGTAGGAGTAGGAGTGATAGTATCTTTCCTTAGTAGTATCTTTGTGGCAGCTTCAACGGCCTACCTTCTTATCAATCTTACCAAAAAGGTTCGTTAAACGCTACAAAAACCAAAAAAAAGCTGATCTCCTTCCAAAGGTCAGCTTTTTTACTATCAAAAATGCTATGCTATCTTCATCCATGGATACTCTCTTTCCACGACTGCTCTAATATCCCTTGGTTTGATGATCCCAAATTCTGTAATAATCCCCCTGATGAACTTTGGCGGAATTTTATCAAAAGCCAGATTTAAAAACTGTAATCCTTCCGGAGAATCTTCCCAAACCTCATGATCCTGCCTCTTCTCGATGTGAATTTTGTCATGAATATCGACCTTGAGGAGATTCCCGGCGATATACACCGGAACATTGGCAAACAGCGCAGAAAGCCCAACGCTATAACTCCCTACCTTATTGATCACTCCTCCATCAAGCTTGATCGCATCGCAACCAATAATCACACAATCCATCATCAAATCTGTTCCACTTTCCTCGTCCATAAGGAACGGCGCTACTCAATCTACTACCATCGTGGTATCGATCCCTGCTTCAATCAAATCCTTTGCTGTTTTCCTTCATTGAAAAAGCGGTCTTGTTTCAGTGTTATACACTTTAAACTTCAAACCTTTTACTTTATGGAGTTTCAATGTTTTCACGGCGGAGGAACTGTGACAGTGGGTAAGGACATTGTCCCCATCATTAATAATTCCCAGCCCATTCAAAACCGCTCTTTCGGCAGTTTCATTGATGAGGTTGAGATAAAACTGTGCTGCTTCTGCTACCTTTTGCTGACATTCATCGGCGGAGGCGCTAGGAGCTAATTTGCTAATCTCAGCCTTAATATAGTCCATTCCATTAAAAAGCATAGGTTCTGTAGGTCTCGCTGAGATAAGAAGTTCCATCCCCTGTTGAATAAAATCCAAAAAAGCTGATCAGGATTCAAAGCTTTTTTCTTTTGATTCTGAGATAAGAATCTCAAAGGCAGCCTTGGCAATGTTGGTTGCTCATTGGATAGTGATTGACTTAATATCATCTACAATTTTTTGAATAGTGCTGAGGTCTTGCATAAAAAAGTAATCAAAAATAAAAATGCACCCTAATTATACGAAAAAGATGAAATCCTGCAAATTTTTCCTCCTTATTGCAAGAAGAAAACCTATACAGATACGATTGATTGCTCTTCCTTTTGGGTCGCAGGGGACTCGCTGAGGGTCGAGAAAGCACCCCGCTGGACAGATTGGAGGTCGCTGAGGGTCGAGAAAGCACCCCGCTGAGCAGATTGGAGGTCGCTGAGGGTTCAGAAACCACCCCGCTGAGTAGATTGGAGGTCGCTGAGGGTTCAGAAACCACCCCGCTGGACAGAATGGAGGTTTCCGAGGGTCGAGAAAGCTTCCCGCTGGACAGGCAAGCGGGGGAATCTTTAGAGATGGTAAGGTATTTTATGATTTTGCATAGTAGGATGTGCTAGTGTTTACTTAAATGATAAAAAGAGAAAAATCCTTGATTAGTATTGCCTTTTATCTATAAAAAATGAGAAGATTTATTCCTTAATATGAAGAGTTCTATGTCAAAACGTAATATACTTCTGATTTTTTTAATCTTTTCATTGTTCTTTACCTCCTGTAAAAAAGATGTAAAGCAGATTTCAACGATTTCTTCCTCTTTTGATGGGTGATTATTGATGTGTTCTTCATCTTCTGGACCTATGCTGACAAATAGCGCTAAGGATTCCTCGGCTACGGGAGTTGTAGAAGACAGCTTACCCCATTGTAAACCTTTAGACTTAAAGGATACTGAAGTTCTTTTGCTGGAAGACCAAGTAGTTAATTGCCATTATGAAGAAGGACACCTCAGGTATCTTACGATTGGTAGAGGATCTAGACCTTGGAAGGCGTTTGAACTCTATAAGGATTATATCAATTGACCTAAATATAATATAGATTATAAAACACAGCAAAAAGTATGTGCACTTCCTGAAGGTTGATTTGTGTATGCTCCTTGAGATGAGTATTCAAGTTTTATGGATTTTTTGGAGAAGTATGCTATTAAGGAGAAGGGACTCCTTTCTCTCGTTGTAGATGATAAAGATGTAGATAAAGAGGCTCAATTCTTTTATAGATGTGAAGAGCCCACTCTATGTGAGCAACTTAGACGAACTTCTCGATGAACTTCTGGAGATCACTATTTTCTCTACGGCTCTAGAGGGTCTGATAACGATCAGGAATATATCCTCATCGATGATAAGTTGTTTTCATGAGGTAATATAAAGCGATTGGCAGAAGAGGAGTATCCTTCGTGATTGGTTGAGGAGGGAATACGAAATGTCGTAAAATTTAAATGAAATAAACTTATTGTCAATAAATACACCGAAGGAGAACTCTATGAGCCGTATAGGAGTGATCCTTGACTCTTAGACCCCATTGGTCCTCCATGAAAAGTAGTAGGGAAATTCAAGATAAAAACCTGCGAAATTAATCTATAAAAAACGCTTTCCTTGATAGAGAGAGCTACAAGCAGGCAGGCTTAGAAGAGAAAAACGGGACTACGCTTGCTTTTGATAAGAATATTCGTAAGGTAGGAGTGAAAATTTATTCCTTACGATCAAGAACCATGCTGCTCTATGGAAAACCTCTTGCAGAAAAGATGGAAGCTGACCTGAGACAACAGGTGCATTCTACTTTTTGAGATCAGGAGAGGTTCGTTGCTATTCTTTTTTTTGGAAACGATGCCTCCTCCCAGGTGTATGTCAAATACAAACAGCTTTACGGAGAAAAGATTGGATTGCCGGCATTGGTGTTTGGGCAAGGGAAGGGGAGTTCTTCAGATCCAGAGTTAACAGCTCTTCTTCAGCAAACACAACGAGACAAAAAACTGATCTTAGCCCTCATTCATCGGCTTAATCGTGAAGAAAGATGTGTGGGTATTATTATTCAGCTTCCTTTGCCTCCAGAATTTCAGCCCTACAAAAACGAACTGCTTTCGGCGATCACCCCAGCAAAAGACCTCGACGGTCTCAATGGCACACTCATCGGTAAAAATTTCCTTGAGATGATCGATTTTTCGCCAGCGACTCCCAAGGCAGTAATCAGTCTTCTCGATTATTACAACCTTGGAAACCTCCGCGGAAAGAGAGTAGCCGTGCTTTGAAAGAGTATCATCGTTGGGAAACCGCTAGCACTTGAGTTGCTCAAGAGAGGAGCTCAGGTTTGATCTTTTGATATCCATGATGATCCAGCCGAGATCAAAGCATATTGTCAATCTGCGGAATACATCTTTTCATGAACGGGTCAGATTGATCTTATTGACGCAACCTACCTGTCCCCGACCAAAACCCAAACGATCATCGATATTGGCTACGGGCATAAAGCTGGGAAAGCGGTTGGCGATGTAAATTTCAACGCAGTGCAGGAGAAGGCTCTTCATATTTCTCCTGTTCCTTGAGGGGTTGGACCGCTGACGATTGCCTCGCTCTTTTCCAATGTGTTTGTGCTTTGGGAGCAGAGAGCGTTTTTATAATACGAGATGCCGATGCAGATTTATCTCAAAGGATATTATGGTTATCAGAATTTCTGAGATGAAATGCTGCTTTTTGGGGTAATTGAAAAGATCTTTTCTGATTATCAGGTGGAGCAGCTCGTAATAGAGGTAGGAGATTTAGAATGGATCAAGCAACGAAAAGAAAGAAATCTGAATTTCATCACGGAGTATTATCGCTTTCGTGGAGTCGAGGTCAACCGAGAAAAGATTCAGTTTTTTCAGCCTCATCAACGAAGTCAAACCATCCTCCCCCAGCGAATTAAAGCACTTCTCCCTGCGAAATGGCTAACCTATCTAGCATTGATCCTCGGTAAAAGCCCCTACCACTCGTTTTTCAAAGTCTTTTGAGGTGGAGAAGTGATCGAAGAAACCAGACCCTTCCCTCACAACGGACGAAATATCCCATTCCTCTACTTGAGATCCGTCCTACAGAGACGCTTTGAACTATGGGGCGGTTTTGGACCCCAGACGAAATGGACAACGAAACTCCTTTCTTCCTTTCTCTTCCGCTATGCAAAAAGGATTCTAGCAAGAGATGAACATTCCTATCACTTGGCAAAAAAAGCAAACCCAAACTCCCACAAAAGAGCAGACTTTAGTAAGGGAATTTTAGACTACTTTCTCGAGCATGCTCCCGCATATCCAGAATCTGCTCCTTACGGACTCCTAAATTACTCCCCTTTGACAAACACGGCACCCGAGCACCTCAAAAATCAGCTTGCTTCGACACTTAAACGACGATATTTCGCCTCAGACGCTAAATTTGATCGTCCTTTTTTCCATTCTCTCAGCAAAATGTTCCCACTTACAGCATATGATTGGACAACAAAGTCTCTTCCAGAGGTTCTCTCGTTTATCAAAAAAAGTAAAGTCTGAATCTGATCAAGGCTTCATTTCCTCTATTGTTTCAAGGTATTTGAGTTGCCTTTTCATACCCTCCACCAAAGCCAAAAGCTCCAACACAATTTATAATCCCTCGTGTCCTGCAAGGATTTGAAGTATTCCTCTGCTTTACAAGAAAAAAGCGGATCTTTCTTCTTCTCGTGGCTCAATGAAGAAGGACAAAAAACAAAAACAGCTCCACCATACGCTTAGCTCTGCTCTTTGCTAGTTTTCCTAAGGTATCTTTCCGTTCCAAAGGTCAAGCTATTCCAAATGCTAAGAACTAATTCCCCTCAAAAGATCTCTGCGGACACTTTAACAAAAGCTTTCGAGTTTCAAGCTACTCTAAAAGCCCTCTCGCAGAAAGTCCCAATCTTTATTCAATCCAGATTTCATGATTTTGATATCTAATGAGATGATCGGCTTCCATAGTTTGGAGGATTTTCGGTATCTCTTTATGAGGAAATTCCTGCACAATATCGGACAATAAAAGGACTCTCCTTTGCTTTTTTTCATCCCAGCTACTATACTGCTTTCCTAGAACAGGAGTATTTCCAGTTAGCTGTTTCAGTATTCGTCCTCTTACTTCTCTATCTGACCCCTCAAACTTGCTTTGTTTGCCCAGCGATTTAATTTTCGTCTTCTTCGCAGTGAGATGGGTTGCTCCGTAGTCCATTAGTGCATTGTGCCGATCTCTGCTTCTTCCTTCAGGGATAAGTTCTTTAGCAAGTTGCTCCAAGGCAGGAAGAGAAATACTTTCCTCCAGCTTCAAAAGAAAAATAAGCACCCTCCTAATGTTCGTGTCAATTACAGGCTCTGGAAGATTCCATGCAAAAGCACAAATAGCACTTGCAGTATAGGGTCAAATTCAAGGAAGCAACAAAAGCTGATCTTTGCTCTGCGGGAGGTCCCCCTGATAACGATCGGCGACTTCCTGTGCACACTGTTGAAGCCTTAATGCCCTACTGTTAAAACCAAGCCCTGATCGATGGCTTAGCAATTCAGGTTTAGGGAGCTGAGCCAAACTTTTATAATCAGGAATCTCGGCTATCCATTGCTTTCGATAAGGAATGACACGGTCTACTTGTGTCTGCTGACTCATTACCTCAGAAATATGAATAGCATAGGGATCTTGGGTCGCCCTCCACGGAAGTTTCCTCCCATGCAATGCATACCGTCCAAGAATTTCCCTTTGCAATGTTGCGATCTGATCAGGCTTCATAGCTTTTCTCAAAATAAAAAAAGATCCAAAAATCTGATTCATTGTAGTATTTTGATTTCCTTTTTCAAAAGAAAAAGACTACGACAAGAATTAGCTTTACATTACTGGTTATTTTTTCTTACCTTCGTTGGTGTTCAAAAGAAGGCTTTGCAAAAATTCTCCCTGAAAAGTGTCCCAAGGAAATGCACGACATCGTTCTATGATTTGTTTTCTTTCAGCTGGTACTCAATATAAATAATTCCCGAAGAATATTTTTTCCTTAAGGTAAAAGTCATTGAGGATTTGACAAATATAGTTTTTAGCCTGTTCAAAAAACTCTTTATCTAGACAAGAATAATCTATTTTTGGTGTAGTAATCCAAATATATTCTCTAAAGCTGTCAAAAACAGTGATATCATAAAAATATTTTCAGAGTTTATACCTTTGAAAATACCAGCAATAAGTCTCACAAATTATCCATGCAAAAATTAATCTTCGATAATGACTGGCATCATAATTTCTATATCAAAAAATTACACTCTTATTAAACAGAAAATCCTCAATAAAAAAGTGATTTTCAACGTTAACTCTCGGACGAACTCATGATCATATAAATTTCAACTCATACTCCTGATGAGCAGATACTTGATCCTCAAAAATCAAAAAATTCCGATCTTGATAATAGATTTTGTGGTATTGATTGACCTTTTCCCAGGTTTTGCCCTTCCAGGTGTTTAGGCGAATCTCTGGACTGATAAGTTGCTGCAACATTGCCTCAAAAATTATATTTCATTCAGTCTTATTATTACATTCTTCCTTGAATGGTCTTTTTTCAAATTCGTAAATTTCCCTATTTAATCAGCCTTTTATTTCTCTTACGACGCTCTCAAGCTCTTTTCAATAATCTACAAAAATATGAGTTCGTTCTCAATTAATCCAATGCTCACAAGGAAGATGTGACTCAAAGAACCGCTTTACATCAAACTTTTTATTCCTTCTGATACAGTGCTCTACCATATGGGGAACGGTTTGTGAATTATTTAGCAATGGAGTTTTGATGTAGATTTTCATCTGCTATATCCAAAAAATAAACGAAACCAGTTTATTAATTAAGAGAAAAAAGGCAAGTCATCCATACCTTGCCTTTTATATTTTACATTCCTCATATTCTTTTATTCCACCTTTTATCATCTTCTATAGATCCTCCTACTTTTACCATTTTAGAAGTCCCTTTTCTTCTGCTCTCTGGAGTACAAGATAGAAATAGCTTCTAAGTTCCACAAGATGGGCAAATGGTTTCCTGACAACATTTTCTTCCTTTACTTTGTCAAAGTGCTTTTCATAGAAGGTCTTGCCTCCTTGGTTATAGCTATTTCCCCAGAGCATCCTAGAGATCGTCGTCAACATTTGAGCTCTGTCTACAATTTGATCTGGCATAAAGTTCTCAAGCGCTTCTTCATTTGGATAGATTCCCATTACATTGAGTTGGCAAACTCTTTTTGCCGTAGCAATACTGGCTTCTGGAGTTCCCACAAGATCTCTAAAGCTACATGCTTTCCCTTCGTTAGCTGCACGTCCAAGTTTGTCACCTACAGGAAGGATCATCTGTGCAAGTTCCATCCTTGTCATTGGATTATTGAAGCGAGCTTTATCTGCCTGAGAAATGATCCCTTGACGAACAGCCCAATCAAGAGCATTTTCAAGTTCTTTATCCAAGCTTCCCCTTGTCGTCTTATTTACTGATGTAGTCTTATTTACTCAAGCTTGGCCTCGCTGAGACTTGCCTGCTTGTTGAGATAAAACATACTCCTGATCAAAGTCAATTGGAAGATCGCAGTTTGAATTAAGTACCATACTTGTTTCTGCAACCTTAACTCCTGCAGTATCTGTGAGTTTAAAGTTGAGTTGACAGCCATGGATATTGCTTGCCTTTATTTTTAGCGGAAAAGATTTCTTCTCTCATGAAGCGAGAGAAAAAGATGAAATCTGATCAGATTTTTTCTGGTTTCCATACCAGAGTTCAGTCTGCCCACTTCCACACTCAGAAAAAGAGAGACTAAAAGATTCTGCTCCAGAAAGAGCTCCTGCTGTCGTCGTAAGTTCAAGAGTAAATTCTCCAGAAAATGAAGCAGGGAGATTAGTCATTGAGAGTCCAACCTTGGCACCGCTATCCTGTGCAAAAGATACACCGATAAGCCCGGCAATGGCCAAGAGACTAAAGAAGAGTTTTCCTTTCATGTTATAATCAAAAGAGGATAAAAATATTGTCTATATTTGGATCGACAATACCGATAAGATACCATTTTACTTAGGAAAGTCAAGATAAAATGTAAATAAAATAATCCCGCTTCTTTCGTAGGTAGAAAAGAGTCAGATTTTTCTTTTGCAAAAGAGAGAGAAAACTTTATACTCCAATTCGTGGAGCGTTTTAATGCCTTACAAAATCAATAGAATGCTAAAAAATGTTCTAAAAATCTGAAAAATAAAGTGGATTCATCTTTCAAAGCCAACCCATCACGAACTTGAAGAGGCAATCAAGAACCTAGATCTTCATGAGATGGTTGAGCAGGATTTGATTGAACCAAGTGCACATGATAAGATTGATGTGTATGATGATTGTATTTTTCTTGTAATCCATTTCCCAAAATACAACGAAAAGCTCTGAAAATATCTTTCAAATGAAATGAATATCATTTTAGGGAGAGATTTTATTATTACGATCACCAAGTATCCGACCAATAATATCGAAAAGATTAGACAGGAATACGAACAAGAAATCAAAGAAGAGTGAGAAGAGGCAGAAGAGTACAAGATTTCTCCTTACTATGTTCTCTATAAGATTATTGATGTGATGTATGATAAGATTCTCCTTGGGCTCAACAAATTCAATCTTGATCTCATGGAAATGGAAAAACAAGTTTTTGATAAAAGTTTTGTTGATACAGATCTTCTCAAGAAGGTCCTTATCAAAAAGAGAAATACGGTATTGCTAAAAACTATCATTTCTCCACAAGAAGAAATTCTCGTAGAGCTCCAAAAAGTAACCGCAAATTTTTATGAAGGAGATTTAGATGTTTACTTTGAGGATCTTGAATACAAGACAAGTAAGATACTAGGGCATATTTCAATCATCCATGAAAATATTGATTCCATCGGAGAGATATTCAACACCCTTACAAATATGATGACCAACAAAAATATTGGGATATTGACGGTTTTGACGGTAATTATCTGAATAATGACGATGATTAGTGGAATCTATGGGATGAATATCTGATTGCCATTCCAGAACTATCCAGGGGCGTTTATTGTCCTTATGGGATTTATGGTGATAATGGCAGTTTTCACGGTACTTATCTTCAAGAAAAAGAAACGACTCTAAATCAGAATACTTTATTTATCGACTTATACTTATACCATGAGACGCCCAAAAAAAAGGAAAAACAGACGAATTTTTATGTGAGGAATTATCATTCTTTTTGCTCGACTCCGGATCTTAGGACGTGGTGCTTATAATGCTCCCGTATACTATCCAGAGAATACAACAGTTCAGATAGAAAAAGGAGATACTATCAATAAATTCTTTCCAGAACAGGGATTCTTAAAAAGAATAATGCTGAAGTTCCGATTGAGAAATCATCGTGAATCAATTCCAATGCTTCAAGAGGGAAACTACCTTCTAAGCGGGAAATATACCAAAGCTGAGTTGATGAATCTCATTAAGGAGTGACCACAGAGAGATGTAAAACGTGTGACTCTCCTTGAATGACGATCAATCTATGATATAGATGCTTATTTGACAGAGCTGTGACAGATTTCTGCTGGTCAGTTCATTCAGAAGGCAGAAGATCAGCAGTTTATTCAAGAGATGAAGTCAGATTTTCCTTTTCTTTCAGCACTTCCTAGTGGAAAATCACTTGAAGGCTATCTCTATCCGGATACCTACTTCTTAGATCCTAATAGTTCCATACCAGAGCAGCTTATTAAATCTCAGCTTAAAAACTTCAATCAAAAAGTCTGGATTCCTCTTGGAGATCAGCTCCAATCCTTTGGTTATGGATTTGATAGTTATAAACTTCTAACTCTTGCTTCTGTAATAGAAAATGAGGAGAAGTTAGCAGGAAATAAGCCTATCATTGCCGGGATTTTCCTCAATAGATTGGAGAAGGGGATGAGATTGGATGCAGATGTAACTCTTTGTTATGGACTAAAGATTACCTACGACCAATGCAGAAACCAGATCCTTGCTAATCTCTCAGATGCAAGCAACCTCTACAATACCAGACAAAACTACGGGCTTCCTCCTACGCCAATTTCCTCACCGAGCGTGGAGACAATCTCGGCAACCTTAGACTTTAAAAAAACTGGAGCACTCTACTATCTCCATGATGCCAGTGGAAAGATTCACTACGGCACTACACTTGAAGAGCACAATGAAAACAAAAAAAACTACCTATAAAACTGATCTACGTGGTAGTATTTCCAATCACTTCTATAGGTTTCCTAAACCTCTTTTTACCAAGCTATCCTATATACCCATGGAACTCATCATCACTTGTAATGGAGAACACGTTAATACGCATTGTTCTACCTTGGGACACTGCAATGATAGGCTTTCAGATAAAGGCGTACTAGATTCGCTGAGACTTGCACAAGCACTCAAAAAGGAAAAAATTGACTTTATCTTTTGTAGTGATATCGGATTTCGTAGGACAACTACGGATTTAGTCTTTGAGACCTTAGAAAATGATAGATTTCAGATCATCGTTGATCCAAGAATTAGAGAAAAATGAGCAGAAGTCTGCACCAAACTCACTAGAGAAACGTTTGAAAATACGACAGGAAATAATCCAGAGCAAGTAAAGCTTTTGAGCCGCCTTTTCATCAAGAGTGATACCGTAGAGCATAGTCAGACAATAGAAGAAACATGGGATCAGGTGCGTGAACGTTGCAAACTCTTTCTTCGCGAGCTTACCAAAACGTATCCAAGCTCATCTCGTATCCTCATTGTGGGAAATCCTATCATAAATAGTGCTATCATCGCAACCTTACTCAAAAAGGAAGGACAAGAAGAGCGTTTTGTTACATCTCCTTGTTCACTTAGCCGTTGTCGCTTTGTAGAGGATAGACGAGAAATGCTCTCTTTCAACCAACTTGGGCATTTATATTGAGCGAATTAAAAAAAGACTGTATGTATTTTTCTTTCAAAACTCAGCCAGAGGATTTTATTGTAGAGGAGCTTTTGCCTTTTCAGTTAAGCGGAAAGGGGAAGTTCCTTTATGTTTTCTTCGAGAAAAAACTAGTAAATACCATGGAGATTCTCCTCTCACTATGCCAGATGCTGGGACTCAAAAGGGGAGATGTTGGGATTGCAGGACTAAAAGATAAAGCCTGAATCACAAGACAACGGCTCAGTATTTCCCAAAAGTCTCTAAATGCTTGTGGAGGAAGCTCCACTTTTTTTGATAGCTTAAAGCAAAAAGTTGCAATCCTGGCGACCTGACGGCATCACGCTCCTCTGGCGATCGGCAAGAACGGCGGGAATCACTTCACTATTAGGCTAAGGGGGAGACAAGCTCTTCCACCAGAAGCAAGAGAACAGCTAGAGCAACACCTTCAAAAAAGTAAAAAAATCTGATTTCCAAATGCATTTTGAATCCAGAGATTTGGAAAAGGAAACAAAAATTTTAAAAAAGCAAAAAAAATCTTTTCCGAGGGAGATCCCCAAGATCACGGCTATCAAGTAAAATTCATGCTTCAAGCCTTTGGGAGTATGTGGTTTAACGAACTTGTGATAAAAAGACGAAAAGAATGAGCATTTATCTTGGACTGAGATATTATGGTCAACGGACGAAACGCATTTTGAACTGCAGTAGCGAGTTATTCCGCAGGAATGCTTCAGCATTTTGACTATTGGGCACTAAAAAGAGTCAATCAAGGGGCTGCAATACTCGAGCCAGGAGTCATTACTCAATCGAGCGATTTTGACCAAGATTCGCGATTTCCTACGGGAGCAGTGTTGGGGACAGAGCAGCTCACTTGCAGCCAAGGCAGTCTGGCAAGATGTTATGATGAGCGACAGAGGAAAGTCAGCGGATTTGATACCTGCGGAAATGCTATTTCTCAAATCTATCATCTCTATGGCTTTAGGAGGCCGCTACGGGCATATCCTCACTCCCTCAGCCGAAAACGGGAAGCTAAAGACCTTCTGTTAGGCTTTTCTCTTCCAACGGGGAGTTATGCAAGTGTTTTTCTGGCTACACTTTTAGAAATGATCGATCCTAAAGGTTGCCTCAGCAACGGACTTTTGATTCCGCTCATTTCATAGTCACTTCTTTCAACAGAAAAAAAAGAAAAAAGCTGATCCAAAATAGAGGATCAGTTTTTTTCACTGTTATATACTACTCTTTTACTGGATAGTTGTCTTTACTCGGTAGTTGTCCCGTCAAATTCATCGGTTCCATCATGTTCTGCTTGCTCAGCGATTTCCTTGGTTGCATGAACTACGCCGTCTTTGTGGTGCGCTGGAGAATAAATAGTATACATCTTTAATGGTTCAGTGCTAGAAGTGTTGATCACATTATGCTGTGCACCTGCTGGGACGATGATCGAGCTTCAGTCCTGTACCAAATACTCATTATCATCAATGATTACTTTCCCCTCCCCTGCTTCAAATCTGAAAAACTGCACATTATCATGATGAACTTCTAAGCCGATCTCTTCTCCAGGAAGAAGACTCATCAACACAAGTTGAAGTCCCTTTGCAGTATAAAGCACTTGCCTAAAATAGTCATTTTTTAGTGTAAGTTCTTCGATATTTGCGTGATATCCTTTCATGATCCTAATAAATTCAAAAAGATAAAATCTGATTTTCCCTAATCGTCTAATGGTTAAGATAAGGTTGCTCCTGCATGACCAGCATTTTTAATGTTTGGTTGCATAGTCTTCATATTGTTCTCCCAGCTCGCTGGACACGCATGTCCTTTGTTTTCCGTTACAAACTTTAATCCATAGAGCTTCCTTACAAGTTCTTTTGCACTTCTTCCAACAGCATCAGTGTGGATTTCTATCGTCTTAAGAACACCGTCTGGAGAGATGATAAAGGTTCCTCTTTCTGCGTTTCCAGTTGCAGTATTGAGAATGCCAAAGTACCTTGAAAGGACGGTATTTCTATCGCTGATCATATTAAACTGGAAGCCTTTTAACATTTCCTCGGATTCAAGCCAAGACTTGTGAGAGAAAACAGAATCTACACTCACACCAAAGACTTCAACATCTCCCATTGCACGGATTTCCTCAGCTTTTTGGTTGAGATCTTTAAGTTCTGTTGGGCAGACGAAGGTAAAATCAGCTGGATAGAAAAACAAAACAAGCCATTTGTTTCTGTAATCCTTTACAGTTTTGTTTTCAATCTCTTGGCTATGAGGATTATACATCGTAAGTTTAAAGTTTGGAACGATCCTCTCGATCCTTGCACAGTTGTTGCAGTCATAGCTTTCTCCGCAGTCGCAACAGCTGCATTCTTCACAATGATTGTCTTCGCAGGCACTACAGTGACAGTCGCATGCAGAATAATGTTCTGGGTTAGTCATTTTACTATTGCTATAAGAATATAAAAACATAAAGAGTCTAAACATTTTCCCCAAAAAAACAAGAATAATTCTCATAATAGTTATAGCCCTCAAAAAGCTTGCTAATTTCATCTCTTCTCATATAATATAATTCTTCCAAAGCCATATTCAAAAAAGCTCAAAAAGCCTGAATCCGTTGCAAAGGTAGGAGAAAAAACTATACTTCACTTTGAACTTTTACTTACCTACAAGCGAAATGGCTTTTGGATTAATTATAGCAATCTTTCTTGGTCTGATTTTTGGATCTTTTGGTTCAGTAATTCTTTCTAGGCGAGGAGATAGTGAGAGTCTTGAGCAGGCTAGTTCGATTTTACGAGGAAGAAGTGAGTGTCCTCAGTGTAAAAAAAGATTGCAGCCTTGTGATCTTATTCCAGTTATCAGTTTCCTCCTCCAAAAATGAAGATGTCGCTACTGCAAAAAGAAAATCTCACGACTTTATCCAATTCTAGAGCTTGGATCTGCTTTGATTTTCTGAGGCGTATGGTATTATCTTTCTGATGCAGGTATGGGACCTGTAGTGTTCTGGACAATCACCGGGCGAATGCTTTGGCTCCTTCTAATTTACGATGTATTACGATATGAAGTGCATCTTCCCCTTCTTATTATCATAAGCGTGGCTTTAGTTTGAGCGCTATGATGTTGATTGTTCGCTTGGCAAGCTCTTTGGGGTGGGGTAATCTTCCTGTTTATTTTCCTGCTATTATATTGGCTAGCCAAACAGCGAGTAAAGGCTAAATATCACAATGATGAAGAAGGAATCGGAATGGGGGATGTATTGATAGCACCCTATCTAGGAACTCTTCTTTTCGCAGGGATAGGAAATCGTGGAGATGTTTTACAGGGGGTAGGGTTAATACTGATCTTTTTTGTCTTAAGTGGAAGTATTGGAATCTTTCGATTTATCCTTCAGAATAAAATCTTTAGAAAGAAAGCAGATTTTTTGAGTCCAGAAATGACCGAGCAATCGGTTCCTTTCCTTCCCGCAATGATCTTAGCGGTTGCGTTCATCCTTCTCTTTCAAAACGCTTTATCTTCCCTTTTTTTATTCTAAATAATGGAAACAATATCTTCTTCTCTATCTTCATCTCACAAAAAAAGCTATCACTTTCGAAGGCTTTGCTTTTTCTTAGTTTTTTCGCTCATGACTTACGGATTTTTCCTTCGAAAGCTTTTGCGGGAAAGGCAGGTTCTTTGGGCGGTAGCAGCCTTTTGTATTCTTTTTATTGGCTTAATATTTCTTGCTATAGATCTTAGGAGGATAAAAAAGATAAAAATCTGGCTTCCAATACTTGTTTTAGGAGCTGTTCTTCAGTTAATAATACGAAATGCCCCACGACAATTAATGATAGCTATGTGGCTTTCGCTCTTTGCAATCTGATTTTTACTTTTTTCTTTAGGAAGCTATTTCTCCAAAGTAAGGAAGGTTAATTGGATTGTGTATTTTACCAGTAGTGGTTACATTTTTGCGACAATAACCAGTATTCTCTTCTGATTCGCGGTGCTTGGAATGAATAGTCAGTTCCCCTTCCAATGTGAACAGATCTCTTGACGATCCAAAAAAATCATACAAAAGTCCACAAATCCTTTTGAACTGAGTATTTTTAATACTCCAGAAAATGAAGCCGAAAGTCTTGTAGATCAAGAAACATCTTCTCCTATAAAAGAGATGTGAGGACAAATCAAGAGTGCTATTCGAGAAGGGTTGGTAAAAACTCAGCAAAGCATCAGTTTTGAAATCTGTAAGGCAACACTCGGGCAGCTACAACGCGTTTATCAAAAGCCAATATTCCAGGTTGGGGCTGTTTTTGCAATGTATTTGCTCTTTTACGGAGTGGTAAGATTAGTGGTGTGGATTCTTACTATTATTGCTTATATTGTATTCCTCGTAATAAGACTATTCGGCCACTATTCTATAGAGAAAAAACTTGAAGAAGTAGAAGAAGTGCTCTAAAAACTCATCAAATAGGGGCGTTCTGTTCCTAAGAGGAATGCGATCCTTAGCTTCTCTAGACATTAAACTTGAAGATCATGACGTCACCATCCTGCACAATATAATCTTTTCCCTCTAAACGTAGGAGTCCTTTCTCTCTTGCCTTAGCCCACGAACCTGATTCCAAGAGCTTTTCGGTGTTAATTACTTCTGCCTTAATAAATCCCCTTTCAAAATCTGAATGAATTGCTCAGGCTGCCTGTGGTGCGGTAGAATTAAGTGGGATGGTCCAAGCTTTAGTTTCTTTCTCTCCTGTCGTGAAATAGTACATAAGTCCGAGCTGTTTGAAGGCGAGGGAAATTAAATCATCCAGAGTGGGAATCTTGGCTCCCTGTTGGAGTTCCAAAAGCTCAGTCAGAAATTCAGATTTTTCTTCATTGGAAAGTTCCATCATCTCTGATTCAATCTTGACACAGACGATCGCAACAGGAGCTTGGAGTTTTTCTTCAAATTCCTTCTTCAGAGCTTCAGCATTTTGAATATCCTCCTGAGAAATATTCAGCGCATAGACAAAAGGTTTTAGGGTCAGAAAATTATAGGACCTAATCAATTTGAGCTCCTCCTCTGTAAGTTCTTCCCTCAAGGTGTTTGCCAGTCTTCCTTCCAAGAGGACTTTTTGTATTTTTTCGAGGATTTCTGCGGACCTTTTATCGTCCTTATTTTGAGCCAGCTTTGCTTTCTTTTGAAGATTCGGAAGTGTTTTTTCTATTTGTTCAAGATCAGAAAAAATAAGTTCAGTATTAATGATCTCTCTATCTCTTAGAGGGTCAACTCCGCCTTCCACATGGACGACATCACTGTCCTTAAAATATCTTAGCACTTGCACAATTGTGTCAACTTCTCTAATATGGGAAAGAAACTTGTTTCCTAGTCACTCACCTTTACTTGCTCCTTTTACAAGTCAGGCAATGTCCACAAATTCTGTATTAGCGTAGACAATTTTTTGACTTTTAGACATCTCTGCTAGAGCTTCAACTCTAGGGTCTTTAACGTCTACAATCCCAATATTCGGTTCTATAGTGCAGAAGGGAAAATTCTCAGCGGGAGCAGCATAGGATTTTGTTAAAGCATTAAACAAGGTAGACTTCCCAACATTTGGTAATCCAACAATTCCAATTTTCATCTCTGTTCTTCCAAAAAAATAAATCTGAATTAACACTTCAAGTGTAGGGAATTACCAGCGATTTACAAGTGAGAATCAAATATCCTGCCTCAAAGCGGCGTCTAAAACGTTCTTTATAATTAAATCGGATTCTTTTTCTTCTGTCAAAATCCTAGTAAAATGCGGTGCGAAATTTTACCAAAAATAAAGGACTCCAAAAAGGATAGCAATCCAGAATCCACCAATAAGATAAAATTTCCAAAGAAAGCTTGACTTTACGGTCTTATGTCTAAAGACGTCAATCGCAAGAATCGCTCCTAGCCATCCTCAGCAGATGCTTAAGATAAGAAGTGTTTTTTCGCTAATTCTCCATTTTTTATTTTTTGCCTTCCATTTGTCAATTCATCGGATAGTAAAGGAGACAATATTAATGAATCCAAAGAAGATTAAAGCAGCTTCCATAACTTCAATAAAAAGTAAAATTGTTTATTTCTTAGATATACTTTCCCTTCCGAAAATCAACTCAGAAATATAGAAAACTGTCGTATTGCGATAGTTTCGCTTATTTATCCAAAGCTATACCATAGTAAATCAGCAATAAATTCAGATTCTTGATGAAGAGATGGTACTGGGGATCAAAAAATGATCAAACCTTTAGAGTATAAAAGGTTGTTTTTCTGCGGTCTTCCGTGGAAAGTGTTTTGAATGTAGGAAAATCCGCATAAGACCGGAAGAAAAATTAAAACAAGAGACAAAATCAGATTTTTGAATTTTTGGTCGATTTTTTTAATTAATGTTCAGAAATTAAAAAACGAAATGACCCAAAAAGGAGAAAAATGCCAAATATTACCTTGTTAAAAAAAATCTTTAAAATCTCTTGCATTTAGATAGAAGATATTTAATATAATGCTCGCAACCAAAAGCGAAGAGGTTGCTGAAGTGATCCTTAACAATAGCATAATATATTACACTATTTCTTAGTAGATAAATCTATTTAAAAGCAATAAAAGGATGCCTTGGGTAAAAAAGAGGAAGAAGGACGTAGCTGGCTGCGATAAGTCTTGATGAGATGCCAACAATCGCTTGGAGTCAAGAATTTCCGAATGGGGCAACCTATTCTCTATAGGAGAATACAAAGTTGACAATACTCGGTGAAGTGAAATATCTCAGTAACCGAAGGAAAAGAAATCGTAATGAGATTCCCTTAGTAGTGACGAGCGAACAGGGAAGAGCCCAAACTCTATTAGTGTAAGCTTCTAGGCGTTGCTAATAAGAGGGTTGTAGGATCGTCCATAAAGAGCTAGAACTCTTTGGATGGAGAGATGTTGTATTAGGAGAAGCATTTGGATGATGCACCATAGAAGGTTAAAGTCCCGTATCTGAAAATATGACACCACGTCGTGACGACACCTGAGTAATATCAGACACGAGAAATCTGGTATGAATTTGCCCAGACCACTGGGTAAGGCTAAATACTTTTTTACACCGACAGCGAACAGTACCGTGAGGGAACGGTGAAAAGAACCCCTGGTAGGGGAGTGAAATAGAACCTGAAATTTATTGCTTACAATTGAGTGGGAGCCGCAAGGTGACCACGTACCTATTGACGAATGGGTCAGCGAGTTATTAGTAGTAGCGAGGTTAAGTCAGTTATAGGCGGAGCCGAAGGGAAACCGAGTCTGAATAGGGCGCTTTAGTTATTATTAATAGACCCGAAGCGGTATGAGCTAGACATGGGCAGGTTGAAGGCATAGGAAACTATGCTGGAGGACCGAACGGGTTGGTGCTGCAAAACCTTCCGATGACCTGTGTTTAGGAGTGAAAAGCTCATCGAATACCGTGATAGCTGGTTCTCTCCGAAATGCATTTAGGTGCAGCCTGCATTTTGAGATCTTGAAGAGGTAGAGCTCTGGAAAGGCTAGGGGTGTCGAGAGACATTACCAAACCTTACTAAACTTCGAATGCTTCAAGGAATATTGCAGAGTGGGACTACGGGAGCAAGTTTCGTAGTCAAAAGGATAACAGTCCAGACTTCTGATTAAGGTCCCTAAAGTAATGCTAAGTGGAAAAAGAGGTGTCTTTACTTATACATCCAGGAGGTTTGCCTAGAAGCAGCAATCCTTTAAAGAAAGCGTAACAGCTCACTGGACTAGCGAAGATGCGCTGAAGATGTAACGGGGCTAAGCATTATACCGAAATCGAAGACCAGTGTAGTAATACACTGTGTGGTAGGAGAGTGTTCTTACAGGATGAAGCTACATCGCGAGATGTGGTCGACTAGTAAGAAGTAAAAATGCTGACATGAGTAACGCTTATTGATGAAAATTCAATATATCGAAACCCTAAGGATTCCTACGCAACGTTCATCGTCGTAGGGTTAGTCGGGACCTAAGGCTTATCCAGAAATGGAGAGTCGATGGATAACTGGTTAATATTCCAGTACTTATATAAAGAGTGATGGAGTAACGCATTGAGATTTGTGAGAGCTCATTAAGGATTTGAGTCGAAAGAGTGAAGTTTTTATAACCTTAGGTTATAAAGGTAGTTGCAGGAAAATCCACAGCTATTGATACTGAGCTTGATCGGAATTTGATTCCTCGGAATTAGAAATTCTCATCGTTTTGGTGCCGAGAAAAACTTCTAAACTTAATCTTTATATAACCCGTACTCAGATCAGACACTTGTGGGGTGGTAGAGAATACTAAGATAATCGAGATAATTAATGGGTAAGGAACTTGGCAAATTAGCGGACGTACTTTCGAAATAAGTCCTGTCCCGAGCAATCGGGATCGCAGCGAAAGAGATGGGGGGAACTGTTTATCACAAACACAGCTCGTTGCTAACTCGTAAGAGGATGTATAACGGGTGATGCCTGTCCAATGCCAGAATGTTATGCTCTCTTGTGCAAGCTCGAGGGTTAAGCACTGGTGAATGACGGCCGTAACTATGACGGTCCTAAGGTAGCGAAATTCCTTGTCAGGTAAGTTCTGACGCGCATGAATGGCATAATCATCCCCATGCTGTCTTACCCTTAAACTCGGTGAAATTACATTCCCGGTAAAAATGCCGGGTAGTCACAGTTAGACGGAAAGACCCTGTGAAGCTTTACTGTAGATTGATATTGGATTGTAGCATGTCTTGCTCAGTATAGGTGGGAGGCTTTGATGTTTCAACTTCGGTTGGGGCGGAGCCAATAGTGAGATACCACCCAAGATATGTAGCAATTCTAATCCCTAGGTTGGGAGACAGTTTCAGTTGGACAGTTTACCTGGGGCGGGTGCCTCCTAAAAAGTAGCGGAGGCGTGCAAAGGTTTGCTTACTACGGATGGAAACCGTGGTGAATGTGTATTCGCATAAGCAAGCTTGACTGTGAGACTGACAGGTCGAGCAGATACGAAAGTAGGCGAAAGTGATCCGGATCTTCCAAGTGGAAGGGGATCCGCTCAACGGATAAAAGTTACTCCGGGGATAACAGGCTAATGGAATCTAAGCGTTCACAGCGACGATTCCGTTTGGCACCTCGATGTCGACTCGTCGCATCCTGGGGCTGTAGAAGGTCCCAAGGGTTGGGTTGTTCACCCATTAAAGCGGGACGCGAGTTGGGTTCAGAACGTCGTGAGACAGTTCGGTCCCTATCTACTGTGACCGTAGGATATTTGAGAGATGCTGACCCTAGTACGAGAGGACCGGGTTGGACGAGCCTCTGATAGTACCAGTTGTTCCGCCAGGAGCACCGCTGGATAGTTAAGCTCGGAAAAGGTAACCGCTGAAAGCATCTAAGTGGGAAACTTGTCTCAAGATTAGATATCCCTCTTCTTTATGAAGGTAAGACCGCTGGTAGACTACCAGTTTGATAGGCATTAGGTGTAAGTCCTGTAAGGGATTGAGCTAAGATGTACTAATTGGTCGAGCGGGTTTATCTTTTTTCTAAGAAATAGGTAATATATTATGGTATTGTAAGGATACTAAAAGGATAAAAAATCAGATTTTTGCTTGATTTTTGTATAAAAATCATTATTAGTCTGACTCATCTTTACTAACGGTAGTGCTGATGCGGTATATGGAAACACCTGTTCCCATTCCGAATACAGAAGTTAAGCATATACTGGTCGATGATACTGGTTCTATCAGGGCTGGGAAAGTAGGTTAGTGCTACCATTACTAAGGATGGAAATACCTTAGCAGAAGAGATCTTTAATAGTACTAAAAAGAGATAAAGTGTGGAACTTTTTGAAGAGTTTGACCCTGGCTCAGGATGAACGCTAGCGAAATGCCTAACACATGCAAGTCGAACGGATCTTGCGTCGTAGCAATACGTAGTAAGATTAGTGGCAAACGAGCGAGTAACGCGTGCTTAACTTGCCCCGAAGATGGGTATAACTACAGAGATGTAGCTAATTCCCAATATGCTCACGATGGTGAAATTCCAATGTGAGGAAAGATTTATCGCTTCGGGAGAGTGGTGCGTCCTATCAGGTAGTTGGTAAGGTAATGGCTTACCAAGCCTATGACGGGTAACCGGTCTGAGATGATGTCCGGTCGCGATGGGACTGAGATACGGCCCATACTCCTACGGGAGGCAGCAGTGGGGAATCTTGCACAATGGACGAAAGTCTGATGCAGCAATTTCGCGTGAAGGATGAAGCATTACGGTGTGTAAACTTCTTTTTTGGCAGAAGACGAATGACGGTATGTCAAGAATAAGAGACGGCTAACTACGTGCCAGCAGCCGCGGTAATACGTAGGTCTCAAGCGTTGTCCGGATTTACTGGGCGTAAAGTGTCCGTAGTCTGAATTGTAAGTCTGTTTTCAAATCCTACGACTCAATCGTAGAAAGGGAGTGGATACTGCAATTCTGGAAGTATCTGGGGGTTAGTGGAATTTCCGGTGGAGCGGTGAAATGCGTTGATATCGGAAGGAACGCCGAAAGCGAAAGCAGCTAACTACAGAATACTTGACGATGAGGGACGACAGTTCGGGTAGCAAACAGGATTAGATACCCTGGTAGTCCGAACCGTAAATTATGCTTGCTAGATGTTTTTGTCAATTTATTGGCAGGAGTGTCGTAATCTAACGAGTTAAGCAAGTCGCCTGGGTAGTATATTCGCAAGAATGAAACTCAAAGGGATAGGCGGGGGAACACACAAGCAGTGGATTATCTAGATTAATTGGATAATAAGCCAAGAATCTTACCTAGGATTGACATGTATTGTGTCTGCGGTGAAAGTCGCATATCCGTAGCAATACGGAGCTTTACACAGATGGTGCATGGTCGTCGTCAGCTCGTGCCGCAAGGTGTCTAGTTAAGTCTGGAAACGAGCGCAACCCTCATGCTTAGTTAGTATGTCTAAGCAGACTGCTCGGGTAACCGAGAGGAAGGAGAGGATGACGTCAGATCCTCATGCCTCTTACACCTAGGGCCTCATAGATAATACAATGGGTAGGTACAGCGAGAAGCAAGACCGCGAGGTGGAGCAAATCTTTAAAACTACCCCTAGTTCGGATTGTAGTCTGGAACTCGACTACATGAAGTTGGAATTGCTAGTAATGGCAGATCAGCCATGCTGCCGTGAATATGTCCCTGTTCCTTGCACTCACCGCCCGTCAAACCATGGGAGCTGAGGTTCTTTGAAGACTCATTATATGGGTTAAGGAGGAAATCAGTGACTGGGGTTAAGTCGTAACAAGGCATCCCTACCGGAAGGTGGGGATAGACCACCATTCTAATCAAACACTTAAAATTATACACTTTGTCCATTACTTTATCTCTTTTCAGTACTATTGAATTAAAGAAAGCTGACTCCCAAGTCAGTTTTTTCTTTTTTAAGAACTTAGCTAGGTTGAGATTATTTTAGAGTTTCTTTTCACGATAAGTGGAGAGAGATAAACTTACCCTTGAAAAATAAGAGAAGATTATTATTTTTCCTAGGATAGTTATTTTACGATATTATAATTTTGGGTGATGGATTCTAATATTTTGTTTACAATCTTATGACTGGCTATAATGGGATTTCAGGGGACTGCTATTGCAATCTGTTTTGGTCGAACTACAGCTCCAAAATGGCTAAAAATTGTCTCTTGAATTGCTTGAATTTTTATGCTTTTGGCTGTGATAGGTTTATCTTCAGAAAGATAAAACACTAGAACATAAAGGTTGGTTTCCATTTTGTGCTGTTATTCCTACGGTTATTCCATTACCTTTTTGTCATAAAAAATACTCTTGAAATTAATAAGTAAATTACTATAAAGACACCTGTTCTATTTCTACTGAAGCATAAAAAGAGGAATATGGACAGGTAGAGGAGAAATAACTCTGATACACATAAAGCGGAGAAGCCAAGGTAGCTCAGTGGTAGAGCAGAGGCCTGAAAAGCCTTGTGTCGGCAGTTCGATTCTGCCTCTTGGCACCACTAAAAATTATAGAGAAAAGAATGGGCGTGTAGCTCAGGCGGTTAGAGCGCACCTCTGATAAGGGTGAGGTCGGTGGTTCGAGTCCACCCACGCCCACCATTCTTTCTCGGGAATTAGCTCAGATGGCTAGAGCGCTTGGTTTGGGACCAAGAGGTCGCGAGTTCGAGTCCCGCATTCCCGAGGTTAAAAAGTTAATATCTTACAAAATAAAAAGGTTCTCTGGATATTATTGCCTTACTTGATTTGGTTAAATATTTGGAGGGTGGTTTTGAAATAGGGTTGGTGGCTTGCTATCTTCTAGTGGGGTCTGCCAAATGATCAAGATCAACTTTTTTTTTGAAGAATTACTTGCAATTATAAAGGAAATTGTTATATAGTTAGTTATGTTTAACTTTTAGTTTATTAAACAGTATTACTATGGCTACTAAACCACACGTAAATGTTGGAACTATTGGTCACGTTGATCACGGTAAGACAACATTGACTGCTGCTCTTACAGCTGTTGCTGCTACAAAAGGGTATGCTAAATTTACAGCGTATGATCAAATTGATAACGCTCCAGAAGAGAAGGCAAGAGGTATTACTATTGCTTCTAGACATGTAGAATATGAAACTGACAACAGACACTATGCTCATATTGACTGTCCAGGGCATGCTGACTACGTAAAGAACATGATCGTAGGTGCTGCTCAGATGGATGGAGCTATTCTTCTTTGTTCTGCTGTTGATGGTCCTATGCCTCAGACTAGGGAACATATTCTTTTGGCTAAGCAAGTTAATGTACCAAAGATTGTTGTTTTCTTGAATAAATGTGATATGGTAGATGATCCCGATATGATTGATCTTGTAGAAGAAGAAATCAGAGAGATTCTAAAGAAGAATGGTTTTGATGAAAATTGTCCTATTATTAGAGGATCAGCTTTGAAGGCTGTTGAAAATCCTACTGATGAGGCTGCTGCAAAACCTATTTGGGAGTTGTTTGATGCTTTGGATTCTTACATTCCGGTTCCTGAAAGAGATAATGATAAGCCTTTCTTGATGCCAGTTGAAGATGTGTTCTCTATTAAAGGTAGAGGAACTGTGGCAACAGGTAGAATTGAAAGAGGTATTGTAAAAATGAATGATGAGCTTGAACTTCTTGGTCTTGGTGCTGATCCTTTGAAAACCGTTGTTACAGGTATTGAAATGTTCCACAAGGCGTGGGATCAGGCAGAGTCTGGTATGAATGTTGGGCTTTTGCTTAGAGGTGTAGACAAGGATGCTATTGAAAGAGGACAGGTGCTTTGTAAGCCAGGTACTGTGAAGACTTTCAAAAAGTTTGAAGCTGAAGTGTATGTACTTAAAAAGGAAGAAGGTGGAAGGCATACTCCATTTATGAGTGGATATAGGCCTCAATTCTTCATGAGAACAACGGATGTTACCGGAAATATTGAACTTGCTCCTGGTGTAGAAATGATTATGCCTGGTGATAATGCAAAGATTATTGTTGAACTTATCTATCCTGTAGCTATGGAAGAGGGTTTGAGATTTGCAATTAGAGAAGGAGGTAGAACGGTTGGTGCTGGGGTTGTTACTAAAGTACTTGAATAATTTACTATAGAGATGCAGGCCTTGGAAAAGGTTTAAGACTGAATTCTGGGGTCTGTTTTCTTATATTTATTTTTACTATCAAAAGGGTTATATGTCGGCTGTAAAAAAAGATCAGACTCCAAAGTTGAGAATTAAGTTAAAGAGTTATGATGTAAGAATGTTGGAAGCTTCTGTTTCTAAGGTTGTAGGACTTTTGGTAAAATCAGGTGCTCAGATTAAAGGACCAATTCCTTTGCCAAAGAAAAGGAAGGTATATACCGTGTTAAGATCAAACTTTAAGTTTAAAAAAGCAAGAGAGCAATTTGAAAGAATCTCTTATACAAGAGTCTTGGATGTTGTAGAGACTGGAGGGAAGACAATGGAGTATCTTCAGAATCTTTCAATTCCCGTAGGAGTGCTTGTAGATGTGAAGGTTTTCTAGGCTTAGAGGATTATAAAATACGAATTACGGATTGTGGATATAAAATCTATTCGTAATTGGTAATTTGTGCTTTGTTTTAATTGATCAGAATGTGTTAGTATGGCAAATAAAGGAGGAGTTGTGGTTGCAAAACAAGAGATGACCAAGATGTGGGTTGGTGATAAATTTGTGGCGGTTACTCTTGCTAAGGTTCTTCCACAGGAAATTATTAGATATAAAACTCAGGAAAAAGACGGGTATTCTGCTGTAGTCGTTGGAGTTGAAAAAAAAGAACTCAATAAAGAAAAGGGGCAGAAGTTGGTATATAGTATGGTGACAGAGTTCCCTGTAGATGAGGCTTTTGTTTCTGTGAACGAGGCTGGAAAGATTCTTGATGCTTCTTTGTTGGAAGGCGTATCTTCTCTTGCTGTGACGGGGATGACTAAAGGAAAGGGGTATCAGGGGCTAGTGAAGAGGTGTAATGTTAAAGGAGGTCCTGCTACCCATGGGCACAAGTTTTCTAGAGCAGGTGGTTCTAAGGGTAATAGAAAGCCAAGAAGAACTATGAAGGGGCATCCTCATGCAGGACATATGGGTTCAGAACAGCTTACTCTCAAAAGAATTCCTCTTTTGAATATCGTAGAAAAGGATGGAGTGAAGTTTTTGATAGTTAAAGGATCTTTGCCTGGTGCGAGAAACGGAAAGTTGAAATGTTTTGTAGAATAATTTTTATGACCTTATAGATAGTTAAAAGATGGTGTATGCAGTTGATGTATATGATAAAAATGGGAAGCTTACTTCAAAATTCGATTTGAATCCTGAGCTCTTTTCTGATGAGATTGTAAACCCTTCTCTTATTCATGAATATCTTCTCCTTCAGCAGGCGAACGCTCGTAATGTAATTGCCTCTACAAAAACAAGAGCTGAAGTTGCTGGATCTGGAAGAAAGCTTTACAAACAGAAAGGGACTGGAAATGCAAGAGTGGGAGATAAGAATTCTCCAATAAGAAGGCATGGTGGAGTTGCTTTTGGTCCAACAGCAGAGAGGAATTTTGAAAAGACAATGACTAAAAAGGCAAGAAAGCTGGCTCTTAATGGTCTTTTGACTTTGAAGGTGAAGGAGTGAGTGGTTTCAGGATTGGATCTTGATACTATGGAGCCGAATACAAAAGCTGCTATAGCGCTTCTTTCTAAAATGGGGAATGGGGGTAAAAAAGTGCTCTTCGTTCTAGATAAAAAAGAAGATGGGGTTGTAAAGTCTTTCAGAAATATTGAGGGGGTGAAATATCTTTTGGTGGATTATCTTAATCCTTATGATCTAATGAACGCTGAGGCTATTGTGTTTTTGAAGCCAGCACTTGAATTTGTAAATTAGAATTAGTTTATTATTTATGTTTTTGTTTACAACAGTATGACATTTAAAGAGAAATTGCAGAGAAGGGCGAGAAAGAGTGTTGCACAAAAGGCTCTCGTAAAATTTAGTCCCTACGATATTATCCTTGCTCCTGTATTAACTGAGAAGACCTATAAACAGCAAGAGGTTGCTAATAAATATGTTTTCAAGGTACATAGTGATGCTAATAAAAATGATATTGATGCTGCTATTCAATATCTTTATAAGGTGACTCCTCTTAAGATTAATGTTGTAAATACAGCATTTAAAGGAAGAGAAAGAAGAAAGCTTGTAAAGAGGGCTTTTAAAAAAGCGATAGTGACTTTGGGAGAAAAGGAAAAGATTGATTTTGCTGTGTAATTGTTTTCTTTAGTAATTATAATGTTTTGTTCAGATGGCTGTAAAGAAGTATAAACCATATACGCCTTCCAGAAGATTTATGATTGGGTATGACTTTTCAGAGCTTACTAAGAAAAGACCTGAAAAATCATTAACTATGATGATTGGAAGGACATGAGGAAGAAATAACCAAGGAAGGATAACTTCTAGGTTTATGGCAGGGTGACATAAGAGATTATATAGAATCATAGATTTTAAGGGCTATAATAAAATAGATATTCCTGCAAAAGTTGCTGCTGTAGAGTATGATCCTTATAGGACAGCTAGAATTGTTCTTTTGCATTATGTTGATGGGGAAAAGAGATATGTTTTGGCTTGGAAAGGTGCAAAAGTTGGTCAGGTAGTAATGAATGGTGTGAAAGGAGAAATCGCTCCTGGTAATAGAAAGCAGCTGAAGGATATTCCAGAAGGAATGGCAATCTTCAATCTTGAGGTGACTCCTTTCTCTGAGGGGAAGTTGATTAAGTCTGCTGGAGGATTTGCTACTTTAGCAGGTAGAGATGAGGCCTTAAAGGTTGTATTTGTGAAGATGTCTTCAGGAGAAGTGAGAAAGTTCAATGAAAACTGTTGGGCAACACTTGGTGAGGTTTCTAATGCTGATCATAAGAATGTTGAAATCGGTAAAGCTGGAAGGCAAAGGTGGCTTGGTAGAAAGCCAAGAGTGCTTGGAAAAAATATGAACCCTGTAGACCATCCGCTTGGAGGTTGAGAAGCCCACTCCCCTATTGGTTCTAAGAGAGGGCCTAAGTCATTTAGTGGAAAGCTTGTTTCTGCTGGAATGAGAACAAGAAAGGGAAAGAAGTGGTCAGATAAATTTATCGTTTCAAAGAGAAAATAATCTTCAATTCCATTTTATTTAGATATGTTTTGTTAAATGGCTAGATCTCTGAAAAAAGGTTTCTATGTGAATGAAAAACTTATGAATAAGGTTTTGAAAATGAATGAAACCTGAGATAAGAAAGTGATTAAAGTTTGGGATAGGGCTTGTCATATTGTTCCTGAATTTATTGGATATACCTTTGCTGTGCATAATGGAAAACAATTTGTAAGTGTGTATGTGACTGAAGATATGTTAGGACATAGATTGGGAGAGTTTGTTCCTACAAGAACTTTTAGAGGACATCCGTTCTAAGCTCTCTATCTGAGGTAAAGCTTCAGATTTTGAAACTATTTACTTTACTTGTGTAAAATTATATTGTTATGAGTAATCAGGTTACAGCAACATTAAAATATGCACTTCTTTCCGATAGGAAGCTTAATCTCATTGCGGATCTTGTGAGAGGAAAAAGAGTGACTGCTGCATTGGATATGCTTGAATTTATGCCAAAAAAAGGTGCAAGAGTGCTTCATAAACTTATTAAATCAGCAGCGGCTAATGCTGTGAATAATAATAAACTTCCACTTGATCAGCTCTTTATTGAAAGGATTGAGGTGGGAAGAGGACCTAAGATTAAAAGGGTAAGGTTCGTTTCTAGGTCTAGGATTAGCCATTATGAAAAATATAGGGCATATGTGAAAGTTGTTTTAAATACTAAGTAGTTTGTGAGGATGTGACAAAAGGTGAATCCAGTTGGAATGAGAGTTGGGATTATGAAATCACGACCATCAGAATGGTTTGCTAAGACAAGAAAAATGAATGCTGACTTTTTTGTTGAGGATATCCAAATCAGAGATTTCGTTGAAAAGCAACTCGCAAGATCTGGAGTGGCTAAGATTGTGATTAGAAAGACACTTAAAGAAGGAGAGATTATTATTTTCGCTTCAAAAGTTGGTGTTCTTATGGGGAAAAATGGAGAAAGAATTAAAAAGTTAGAAGAAGATCTTAGTAAAAAGTTTGGAAAGCCATTCAAGATTAATGTAAAAGAGGTAAGAACTCCTGAACTTTCTGCAAAGATTATGGCTGAATATGTTGCTTCTCAGCTTGAGGCAAGAATGCCTTATAGAAAAGTAGTAAAAAATGTGCTTGCAAAGGTGATGGAAAAGGGTGCAAATGGAATTAAAATTCAGATTGGATGAAGACTTGGAGGTGCAGATATTGCAAGAAGTGAAAAGTTCATTGACGGTAGGGTATCTCTTCAGACTTTCAGGTCAGATATTGACTATCATTATCTCCAGGCTATGACAAAGTATGGAGTGCTTGGAATTAAGGTTTGGATTGAAAAAGGTGTTATTCCTTCAGCAAAGAAAAAAGGGAAGAAAACTCTGAATCTAGATTAAGAGTATGCTCAAGATTTCGGTTTTAATTGATCAGTTGTTATTATCATGTTATTGACTCCAAAGAAATGGAAATATAGAAAGCAGATTGTTCCTTCTCTCAAGGGAAAAAGTTCGAGAGGAACTGGTATCTCTTTCTGAGAGTATGGACTCAAAGCAACAACCAGTGGATATGTGACCAATAAGCAGTTGGAAGCAGCGAGAAAGGTTCTTGTAAGAGAAACAAGAAAGGTTGGTCAGCTTTGGATGAGGGTGTTTCCTGATGTTCCAATTACTAAGAAAGGACTTGAGATGCCGATGGGATCTGGAAAAGGAGATGTAGATATCTATGCTGCTCCAGTGAGGAAAGGAAAGGTTCTCTTTGAACTTTCTGGACTTTCAAGAGAATTGGCAGAAAAAGTCATTGTAAGTGCTGCGAAAAAATTGCCAATTAAAGCAAGATTTGTAGCTAAGGGTGAAATTAAGTAACATTTTTATACTTCTAAAGAAGTTATTGTAATGAAAGGAACTGGTTTATTGATGAAAGAGCTTGCTGGAAAGGATATTAAGGAACTTATAGCTATGAGAAAACAGGCTAGACACGAACTTTTTGAACTCAGAATGAAAAATAGTGTAAGGGCTCTTAAGGAAACTCATAAAATAGGAGATCTTAGGGTTAAAATTGCTAGGATCAATACCGTTTTACACTCTAAAGTGAATGCATAATGACAATTATCGGTGAAAAAAATATTAAAGAACTCGTTGGTGAGGTAGTAAGTGATAAAATGGATCAGACTTGTGTTGTTTTGGTAAAGTCTGTAAAAATGCATCCTATCTACAAGAAGAGATTTGTTGTGAGAAAAAAGTACTATGCTCACAATTCAGGGAATAAAGCAGTTCTTGGAGATACTGTAAAATTGAGATTGGTAAAACCAATTTCTAGACTCAAGAGATGGAATATTATTGAGGTCTTATAGTTTTAATTAGTTTTGGTTTTGAACGATGTTGCAACAAGAATCGTTGGTTGTGGTAGCTGATAACACCCAAGCAAAAAAGGCAAAAATTATCAGAGTATTGAAGGGTTCTTACGGAAAAATAGCACATGTTGGAGATAGAGTTGTTGTTGCTATCAAAGATGCTGCACCTACTGCATCAGTGAAAAAGGGGCAAGTAGTTCAGGCAGTGGTAGTAAGAACAAAGAAAGAGATTGCTAGAAAAGATGGTACTTATATTAGATTTGCTGATAATGCAGTAGTTCTTTTGACTAAAGATGCGAAAGGAAATATGAATCCTATTGGTAAGAGGGTTTTTGGACCTGTAGCAAGAGAGCTGAGAGAAAAATATAGACCAATTACAAATATGGCAGAAGAAGTATTGTAATTAGGGTATAAACTTTATTTGTAACGAGATATTCTGATGAAAAAATTGAGAAAAGGTGATCCAGTTATCGTGATTGCAGGAAAGGCAAAAGGTAGTGTTTCTGTAATAGAAGCTCTAGGTGGAGATATGGTAACCGTAAAGGATGTAAATGTTGTAAAAAAAGCAGTAAAGGGACAGGGGTTTATAAAAAAGACCTTGCCACTCCATGTTTCTAATGTCGCATATTATCTTGCTGATCAGAAGAAAGCTACAAAAATTGGAATTGAACTTACAAAAGATGGTAAGAAGGTGAGAAAGGCGAAAGTTACTGGAAAAGTTATTGATTAGTCATTTTAAATATTTTTGATGGTTTAGCTATGAAAAAATCTGAGTTGTTTACAAAGCTTAAGGATCATTTGAACCTTAAAAACATCAATCAGGCTCCAAAAGTAGATAAAGTTATTGTTGCTATGGGAATTGGATCTTTGGTGACAAGAAAAGGACATAAAGATTTTGAAGAATTTGAAAGAAATCTGATTAGAATTACGGGTCAAAAGCCAGTATTGATAAAATCGAGAAAGGCTATTTCAAACTTTAAACTCAGGGAAGGAATGCCAGTAATGTTAAAAGTGACCTTAAGAGGAGAAAGAGCTTATGATTTCTTAGATAGATTCTGTAAGCTGGTGCTTCCCAGGGTAAGAGACTTTTCTGGAATATCCAAGAAGAACTTTGATCCAAAGGGAAATCTTAATCTTGGACTTCAGAATTATAATATCTTTCCTGAACTTGGTGTTGATGATGTAACACTTCCTATGGGAATTCAGCTTACGGTTGTAAGTACGGCAGGAAATCCAGAAGGAACTCAAGCATTACTTCAGGAGCTAGGATTTATCTTCAAATAATATGGTATTTATCTTTATTGTGAAATAACCAATGGCAAGAACAGCATTAAAAGCTAAACAATGAAAAATGTTTGAAAAGAGGTTCGTGAAAGGAGAAAATCTTGAACAGCCTACAAAATATTATAACAGATGCAGACTTTGTGGAAGGTCCAAGGCATATATTAGAGATTTTGGAATTTGTAGAGTATGCCTTAGAAGGTATGCGAGAGAAGGTTTAATTATGGGACTTAGAAAAGCAAGTTGGTAATTGTTTAATTTTATTTTATGAATCGTATCACTAAGATGAGTTATGTTAATGCACCAGTTCACGATTTGTTAATCAGGATCAAAAATGCATATATGGCGAGAAAAACAACCGTAGATGGAGTGGTTTTCTCAAAGTTTAAGGTAAATGTGCTTGAGCTCTTGAAACAATATGGGTTTGTGAAGGATTTTGAAGTGCAGGAAGTGAATGGAAAGAAATTTATTACTCTTCAGTTAAAAAAAGTAGTAGATCCTGTAAATGATATTCCTTCTGTAAAGTTTTTCTCTAAGCCATCTAGGCCTTGGTATGTTGGATACAAGGATTTAAAAACTGTTGCTGGAGGAAAGGGACTTGGAATTATTTCAACAAATCAGGGGCTTTTGCCGGTGCATGTTGCTAAAGCAAAAAAACTTGGTGGAGAATTGATTGCAGAAATCTATTAGTCTTTGTGCTATATTGTGCTTTACTATTTAAGTTGCTATCTAAATGTCAAAAATTGGTAAGAAGCCTCTTGTAATCCCTCAGGGAGTAGAAGTAGACTTGAAGGAAACAGCGGTGCAGGTAAAAGGACCGAAAGGAACATTGGATCTTAATTTGCCATACGGAGTGAAAATTGAAAAAAATGAATCAGAATTAGTTTTTTCTATTCTTGATGACCAGTATAAGAATCTTTGGGGATTAGCAAGGACACTTGTTGCTAATATGGTTGAAGGAGTTTCTAACGGATATGAAAAGAAACTGCTTATCATTGGAGTAGGATACTCAGCAAAAGTTGAAGGAAAAACACTCGTGCTTTCTCTTGGATATGCTCACAAGGTAAACTTTCCAATTCCAGAGAGGATTGAAATAAGGACAGAACAAGATCCAAAAGGTAACACTGTAGTTTTTATCTCGGGAATTAGTAAAGAATTAGTTGGTGAGGTGGCTGCAAAGGTTAGAAGTATGAAAAAGCCTGAACCTTATAAAGGAAAGGGGATTAGATACTTTGATGAGTTTGTGAAGATTAAACCAGGTAAATCTGCGAAAAAATAATAGTGTTCAGTTTTAGATTGTTATTTCGGTATACAAATGAGTTATTTGAAGAATAAACTCCAAGAAAAGATTAGCAAATACTTGAGAAGGAAGAATAAGGTAAATGCTAAAATCAAAGCATTGAATCCTGAATTCAGACTTTTGATTCAGAGATCTAATCTTTATGTAAAGGCTCAGGTATTAGGAGCTGACGGAGTTGTTATTGCAACAACTACAGACAAAGCTGCTTCTGGAGCTACTAAAACTGAAAGAGCTGCTGCCGCAGGTGAAGCATTTGCTGCAGTACTTAAAGAAAAAAAGGTTGAAAAGCTGACTTTCGATAGGAATGGATTCCTCTATCATGGAAGGATTAAAGCTTTCGCTGATGGACTTAGAAAAGGAGGTATTCAGTTTTAAGTGACTATATTGTATTTATCTATATAATGTATGATGTCTATGAGATCAGAAAAGGACAATAAGAGAGATGTAAGGAGAGAAAAGCCAAAGAAGGAGTTTGAAGAGCTTCTTTTGGAGGTAAGAAGAGTAACAAGAGTTACTACTGGAGGGAGAAGGCTTTCTTTCAGAGCAACAATCTTAGTTGGAAACAAAAAAGGAAAAATCTGACTTGGAATTTCAAAGGGTAATGATGTAGCGAGTGCAGTTCAAAAAGCTTCTCACGAGGCATATAAAAATCTCTTTGAAGTGCCTTTGACAAAAAATGATACCGTTCCTTATCCAATCGCTTTGAAATATAAGGCATGTGTAGTTAAGCTTTTGCCGGCATCAGAGGGTACTGGACTTAAGGCAGGTTCATCTATCAGATCTGTCTTGGAGCTTGCTGGATATTCAAATATCCTTTCTAAGATGGTTGGGTCAAACAACAAACTTAATAATGCTTTAGCTACTATTAGAGCCTTATCAGCATATAAGCATGCGGATTACTTTTCTTCCCTTAAAGTTGCAAAAGTAGAGGAAGAATCTTCTACAAAAGAAGAAAAATCTGAGCCTACTGTTGAGTCTGCTCCTAAAGCAACTGCCTCAAAAAAAGAAGAGGTTGCTGAAGCTGGAGAAGCTCCAGCAAAGAAGGCAGTAGTAAAAAAGGCTCCAGCCAAAAAGACTGCTCCAAAAAAGACAGAGAAAAAAGAAGACTAATAGCTTTTAACTGTATAAATGTGTTATAATAATGAAACTTCACAGCTTAGTGAGAAGTAAATGACTTACCGATAAACTCAGAAGGAGAGGAAGAGGAAATGCTTCAGGAAGAGGAAATACTTCAGGAAGAGGTGCTAATGGTCAAAAATCAAGAAGTGGACACTCTATGAAACCATTCTTTGAAGGAGGTCAGACTTCTATTGTTCAGAGAATGCCTAAGCATAGAGGATTCAAGAGATATTACAAGCTTATTACTCCAATTCAAAATGTAAATCTTGGCTCTCTTCAGAAGGATGAAAGAATTACAGCAGTTGTGACTAAAGAACTCCTTTGGGAGCTTGGATACATTCGTTCTGCTGAGGTTGCAGTAAAGGTGCTTGGAACTGGAGATCTTGAAAAAGCTTTATCTTTTGAAGGAATTGAACAGTATTCAGCTACTGCTAAGTCAAAGATTGAAAAAGCAGGAGGAAGCATAAAATAAGAACTTTTTTTCTTGATAAAACGCGACCGACCTCGCGTTTTATTCTTTATTGACGTTAATACAGATTGCTATTGAAAAGGACCGAAGAATCTTTATTAATCAGTTATATTTACCTTTATTTATGAAATGCAATGAAAGCATTAAAAACCTTTAATAATAAAGTTCGTGAAGTTTTTGGAAACAGGAAAATCAGAAATAAAATTCTGTTTACCATTGGAATGTTGGCGATATACAGACTATTAGTCTTTATTCCTATTCCATTTGCTGATATTACCGCTTTGATGAGCCAAACTCTCAATGCTGGTTCTGAATTTTGATACTTTGTGATGCTCCTTGGAGGTGCTTTAGATAAGTTTGCCTTTATTGCGATTGGAATCTCTCCATATATTACGGCATCTATTATTATGCAGCTTCTTGGGGTGATTGTTCCTGCTGTTGAAGAGCTTTCAGAGCAAGGAGAAGTGGGTCAGGCAAAGATCAACCAATATACAAGATATCTAACCTTGCCATTGGCTTTTTTACAGGGTATCGGATCTGTATATCTTGTGAATAATATGCTTGGAGGAGCAGTAATCTCAACAGATATTACAACAGTTCTTTTGTCTGGATTTGCTATGGCGGTTGGTTCAATTCTTCTTATGTGGATTGGAGAGTTAATTACAGAAAAAGGAATCTCAAATGGAATTTCAATGCTTATCTTTGCTTCTATCGTGGCAGGAATTACTCAGCAGATTTCAAGAGATTTCTCCTCATCTAGTAATATCTGGTGATTACTCGTTTTTATGCTCGTAATTGTGCTTGTTCTTGTAGTGCTTTCTATCTTGATTCTCAAGTCAATTAAGGAAATTCCAATTATCTACGCAAAGCAGGGGAAGGCTCAGCAGTCATCTGCACTTCCTATCCCTCTCAATCCTGTGGGAATGGTGCCTATCATCTTTGCAATGGCTTTCGTTTCTTTTCCTCAGCTGATAGCAAAGTTGATTACTCAATTTCAGCCAGCAAACTTAAAGCTTGTAGCAGTAGCGAATCGAATAGAGTCGCATTTCAATATCTATGCTCAAAATCCAGGAATATTAGCGATTGCTGTATATGTGCTTTTCATCATCCTGTTCACTTTCTTTTATGCGATGATTACCTTTAGTCCTGATAGGATTTCAGATAACATTCAGAAAAGATGAGGATTTATTCCAGGAATTAGACCAGGAAAAGCAACTGCTAAATATATCAATGGTATCTTAATGCATCTCTGTCTTTGGGGTGGGCTTGGACTGGCAGTTATCGGTATTTATACCTATATTCTTCAGTGGATCCCATTTATTCAATCTCTAGTAGAGTCCGTTGGTTCTTTGCCGGTGGTAGTTACTGGTTCAGGAGTGATTATTATCGTTGGTGTAGTGCAGGAGATTATGAATAAGATTCAGGGAGATCTTGTAATGCAAAAATATGAAGCTTACGAATAGTAAAAAAGAAAAAGCTGACACTCAATTACGGGGATGTCAGTTTTTTTCTTCTCGACAAAAATCCTCGTTGTCAGCTAGGAAAGATTCAAGGAATCTACACAAAAAAAGAAAGCCTGACTCAAAAGAGAGTTCAGGTTTCAGTTTTTTATATATTTAGAGTTCAAAAACTTTGTAGCTTACGCCTGGTTTTGGAGATTGAATCCCCTCTGCAAGATATCTTCTAAACCAAGTCCTTTGCTTCTTGGCAAGGTGATGTGTATTTCTTTTGAGTAATTCTTCCATTTTTTCATAGGTATATTCGTTCAAAAGATAGCCAACTACTTCTTTGTAGCCAATCCCCTGCATAGATTGAAGACTCGGAGCATAACCCTCGCTTAAAAGCATTTCAACCTCATTGACAAGCCCATTTTGAAACATTTCTTTGATTCTTGCGTTGATGAGTTGATTGGTGGATTCCTTATCTCTTCGTAGTCCAATCATCAAAAGAGGATGGCGAGGAGCTTGCTCTCTAAAACTTTCCGTTTTTGTGATTCAAGTACTGTAATAAATTTCCAAAGCTCTAATAAGATACCTGAGCGAATGAGGATGAAGCTTTTGAGCTTCTTCAGGATCAATGCGTGAAAGTTCGCGATGAAGAACGCCAGGATTTGCTATTTCCTTCTCTTCTAATTCTCTTCTCAATACTGGATCTGGAGGACATTCAGGCATAGAAAAGTTCTTATAAACTGAATCAATATAAAGCCCAGTCCCACCGACGATAAAAGGTGTTTTCCCTTTTTTGAGAATAGTATCCATTTGCTGATCTACAGCTTGTTTCCGCTGCCCAGCCGTATATTGTTCATCAGGATTTACAATATCTATCTGATGATGAGGAATCTTAGCTCTGATTTCTGCACTAATTTTATCAGTCCCAATATCCATCTTCCTAAAGATTTGCCTGCTATCGCTGGAAATTACCTCAATATCAAAAAACTTCGAAAGCTCGACAGAAAGCCTGCTTTTCCCTGTTGCAGTTGCTCATCGAATAATAACGACACCATCAGGGTGTCCTTGCTTAAAGCGGTCTATCGTATCTCTTGCTTCTCCTAAAATCATAGAAAAGTCCATAACTCTTACTTCCTCTCAAACTAAAATCCGAACCTAGTCTAAGGAAATCAAAAAAAGATACAAGTCAGAATCAGATTTCCTTTCTCTTGATAATGATGAGCATATTGCTACACTCAAAGCACTTTATTTCATTTAAAGCTATGACCGTAATCGTAAAAGTCCAAGATCCAACAGGAAATGAAATCGGATCCTTTGAAGCCGAAGATCAAAAATCCTTAGGTGAACTCGCAGCAATGCACGGAGTGGAAATCCTTCAGTCTTGTGGAACAGGATTTTGTGGGGTTTGCCTGTGTGATGTCGTAGAAGGAGGAGACGCAGTCGAGCTTAATAAGACGGGCGAACACGTTTTTGAGGTGGCAATGGACGAAGAAAATCATCCAAAGCAGCTTCTTGCCTGTGTGAGTGGGGTTAAGTCTGAATATTTTTCTGATGAAAAAGATCATACCATTGTGATCAAAAAGCTCTATTAAGCATCGCTTTTACTTCTGCAGAAAGAGATGATTACAGCTCATTCCAAGCATATTTTGAGAGGGTATCTCGTCATTTATCTTCTCGTGTTGATTTGGTGAATCGTCTTTAAACTCGATCTCCCTTCAAAAGTAGTATTCTTCCAGGAACGCAGATTGAATCTGATTCCGTTCTCGGAGATAATGAAGGCGGGTATGTTGTGGGATGTTATCTTAAACTTCCTTGTCTTTATTCCCTTTGGATTACTGACTGCTTCGCTTTCGAACCCATGAAAAGAGCGAAAAGGACTTCTCTCTGCCTGCATCGTAAGTTTAATCTTTGAAGCTAGCCAGTATACCTTCGCAATCGGAGCTTGTGATACGACCGATATCGTCACCAATACTCTAGGAGCCGGGGCAGGAATAGTCCTCTTTAAAGTTCTTATCCGAATATGCAGAAAAAAGGAAAAAGCTGAAGCTTTCCTTGTATGGTTTGGAGGACTATGTGGTATAGGAATCCTTTCGTTCTGTATTCGGATAGCAATCTCCTTCTAATATCAGATTTACTCTTATACTCTTACATTCTTAATTACCTTATGACTGTTATTAAGTTTGAACAAGCATTTCTTCTTCTTCTGATCCAACAGGATGCTGGAGCCTACAATACTTTCTATCTTCAGACGGTTGATATTTTTTTCCGTTATCTCCAGAGCAACTTCTTTCTCTCCCAAGAGGATTCAGAAGATATTATCGCAGATTTCTATGTAAAGTTCCGAACTGCGGTGACAAAATACGATATCAATCAGTCTTTTTCTGCTTATGTATGGGTGATTTTCAAGAATACTGTCAAAGATGCCTTCAAAAAGAATAGAGAACTCCCCTTTTCTCTCCTAGATGGTGATGATGAAGAGGGAGAAAAGTTTGAAGATACGCTTGTAGACGAGAGTGTAATTGATGAGTTTTTACAGCAAGACTTTGAACTCGAACAGATCAAGAAAGCAATGCAGGAACTTGACGCTCTTAGCAGGGAAATAATCTTTCTCAAATATATTGAACACAAGTCAAATACAGAAATAGAGGAACAGTTGATGATTTCGCAGGAAGTGATTAGACAGAGAATTTCAAGAGCTCTCAAAAAACTGAGAGTGCTCCTAAAATGCGATGAAGAATAGCCTTGATTTCTCTTTTAGTTTTTATTATACTGGCAATCGCAATGAAGTGGTCATTAACATGAGTATGAATTAAAACGTATAAAGACATGGAAAGAATAGCAAAAAGAAAGAGCTGGAGAACGCTTGTTCTCGCTCTAGGTGTAGTGCTTCTTGTTGGAGGCGGTATCTTTATCGCTTGTCAAAAGGAAGCTAATGTGGAAGTTTTGGATTCCCAGCAAGATCATGGGGTAAAATATCCTATTCCTGAAGGTGCGAAGGCATTAATTATGGATGTTCATTTTTACAAAGATTTATATCCAGATTATGAAGATCCTCTAGGGGAGAAAGGCGATATGCTTATTCTTGATCCAGCAGCAGCATCCTATTATCTTCCTCATGATATTAAGCATTATGAGGAGTATGCTCGTTTGATAAAAGGAGCAGGGGAGGTTTATCCTCGTAAGTTTAATCTCCTTAAAATTACGATAGGGCGTGATACTCGTGGGGTTGGAGCTATTCCTATCATTAAGGTAGAGCGTCCAACTCCGGAGGAATACGAGAAATACTTGGACTGGTACATAAAGGCTAATTCTGGAGCGGAGAGCACAGCAAGTACACGATCCGCTCGTTCTTTAGCGGTATCTATGCCACTCTCAAGAGCGCAACAATTTTTCAGTCAATTTGAACGAATTAGCTGTGCGAACAATCCGAATCAATGTCCTTGTATTTCCTTTCAATATTGCTGTTGATAACTATTATACTAGTAATAAGCTATGTTTTTCTTTTTTACCTTGAAAAAGAAAAGAATCTTATTATATATCGTATAATTTTATTTTGTCAATATTTAATTATGAATAAATTTAATAAAATAGAGGAAGAAAATATTCCTTCAGACAAATGAAAAATAAGCCCTATGAAAAAAAATCTCCATCAAATACTAAATCGAGATAAATACCAAGAAAATTTATGATATCTTCAATCTCTTAAATTTCTAAAAAATAAAGATGAACTCTTACAGCTCTATAATCCGAGATTTCCGATTGCTGTCGCACAAAAATATCTTATTGCAGAGTTGGAAAAGAGAAAAATTAGTTATTCTTTAGATCCTTATGGATATTGCTTGAGAATATTTTCTCCTAATAGGGAAACTCCTCATCTTATGCATGGAATAAATTTTTGACTCAATGCCACTTCTGTTGTTAAGATTTTTAAGGATAAAATTTTAACTAATGAAATTCTTAGACAAGATGGATTTACATTGCCTAGAGAATATATTTTGGAACCTAAAGGGAATATCTTTGAAACTCCAGTCAATAACTATGAAGGATTATTACAATTTACTGAGAAAGTTTGATTTCCTTTGATTGTCAAACCGAATAAAGGAGAAAGAGGGAATGGGGTTATGCTTCTTAGTAATCTCAAAGAGTTAGAACAATTCTATCAAGAATATAGTAATGGTCTCTTTGATGAGAAGATAGCCGTTATTCAGGAAAAAATTAAGGGGAATGAATATAGGGTTATTTACTTAGATGGAGAGATTCTGTTCACATATATGAAACAGCCATTTACCTTAGTTTGAGATGGGAAAACAACATTAGAAAAATTGTTATATTTAAGAAATTTGAAAGAGGAAGCTTTAGAAGAAACTAAATGAATATTAGCGAAACAAGGCTATTTACTTACGGACATACCTGCGAAGGATACACAAATTCAACCTTACCAATTTATCAACGATCTTAGTGAACAAGACCAAGAAGTTCCGTTTACAGAACAAGATCAAGAGTTCCTGAAAAAAATTGCAAAAAGTTTCTGAGCAAGATTTTTTTGACTAGATATTATCAGTGAGTGAGCAATACATGAGGGATCAATCATAGAATTAAATGCAAAACCTGATGTATTGTGGGCAAGAAAGATTTCTCCTGAATTTAACACAAAATTTTGGTCTAAAATAATTGATGCTACAACAGGAACAAAAGACAAAGTTATAAAAAAGAATGATTTATCTTTTGATGCATGAATTTCTGAGGAGGAATTTGAAAGAAAAGTACACTCACTTATTCATCTCCAAAATAAAACAGAAATTCTTAATGCTAGCCATGGAATTAAGCATGGAGTATTTATCCTCTTAGATGAAATTGAAAAAAGTTGATTCCCTTATACGATTGATGAGTATGGTTTTGTTATGACGATTCAGCTTCCAAGCGGTAAAAATAGAATTATTTATAATGCTGACTATGGATTTGATAGTTCATCATTAAGAAGGATTTTTGAAGATAAGATATATACCTCTAAGATTCTTAGGAACTGAAAATTTCCAGTACCCAATGATATGATTATCATCAAAGATAGATCATCTTATAGTACAACTTCAAATAATACTTTAGCATGTTTGGATTTTGCTAAAAAAAACGGATATCCTTTGATTTTTAAACCAAATGATGGCAGTTTGGGGGTTGGAGTGCAAAAAATTTTCAATCAAGAACAATTACTAAAGGCGCTTGAAGACTATAATGCAAGCAATAAAGGACTCTATCTCTTACAACAATATATCCCATGAAAGGACTATAGAGTGATTTATTTAGATGGTGAAATCTTAGCAGCTTATGAGAGAATCCCTCCAAAGGTAGTTGGAAATGGCATAAGTTCTATAGGTCAGCTTATTGATAAAGATTTTCAAGATCTTGAAATAAATAAAATTACTACCTATCTGCAACAGCAGAATCTGTCTTTAGATTCTGTGTTGCCTCAGGATTTTGAATTTAATCTCTTGCCTACAGCAAATATTGCTACAGGAGGTTTTGTGCGTGAGGTACAAGCGACAGAGACAGATAGGCTCTTTTTAGAAAGGGTGGCAAAATATTTCTGAGCAAGATATTTTTGAGTAGATATTTTAAGTAATGGAGAACTTGCGGATTGAGTTATTTTAGAGATCAATAAATCTCCTATCACCAAAGGAATTTCTACAGCTTCTGAGAAATTCAGAACAAGCTATCCAAAAAAAATCTGGGACACCATTAAAAAAGATGAAGGATTTTAATTGAATATATTTTTGTATGCAGTTTATACCTGTAAAAACTCGTCTGTTTCTTCCACCTAAAGATGATATTTTAACATTGTTTGATACTTCCTTTCCTTGATTAGAGAATGGAGATTTGCTTTTTATTTCTTCAAAAATTCTGGCAATTCATCAATGAAGATGTGTTAAAATAGGAACAGCTGAGAAAAAGAGTTTGATTGAAAAGGAGTCTGAGAAATATCTTATCAACGAACATATTCCGTGAGGATTATATCTTACGATAACAGACAATACTCTTATCCCTTCTGCTGGAATTGATGAGAGCAATGCTAATGGTTACTATATTTTATTGCCAAAAGATTACCAAGAGGAAGTAAAGAAGTTACATACTTGTTTACTTAAAAAATATCAAATAAACCAATTATGAATCATTATAACTGATACTACTTCTAGACCCTTAAGGTATGGAACTGCAGGAATTGCCTTGTATAGCTATGGATTTTATCCTCTAATTGATAAAAGGGGAGAACAAGATCTTTTCGGAAAAACTATGGAACTTACTCAGATTAATCTTCCAGAATCCCTCAGTAGCTTTGCAGTCTTTCTTATGGGAGAAACTAACGAACAAACTCCAATGCTCATTGCAAGAGGAATGCCTCATATTCATTACACTGTTGAGGATCTCTATCCTCAAACGATTGTTCCCATTGATCAAGATATTTATGCTCCTTTATTAAAAAATTTCCTTTAAGGTATAAATATATACGAGCTTAACGAGATTGTCTCAGAAGATTAATTCTCGAACTGGTAATCAATCGGACGTCCCATTTTCTATACTTCACGATCAAGTATAAGTTGAAGAAACAATACTTCTCCTGATTGATAAAGAACCCTTTTATTTGCCTCCATAAAAAACATCTCACTAGTAAGAATCAAAGTCCTTTCAAGAGAGATATAAAAAATCATAACTTCAATTTTATAAAATCATAGTTTCAATTTTTTAAAATCATAACTATGATTTTTTCTTTTCCTCCTTTCTTTTCTTGACTTTCCTTTGGGAAAGCGTAGACTCCTACAAAGGCATTCAGATTTTTTGACCTTGTAAACTAATAAAGCTACTAAAGAAGATGCTGATTTTATTTCTTTATTCTCTTAAAATGCACTATCGTTTCGTCGCAAAGGCAAATCCTCTAGATCAGAGCCGTAAGAAGTGGTATGCGACTTCGGTCAATACGGGTAAGATTGCTACTAGGCAGATTGCCAAGACCCTTGCTGATAAGTCTTCACTGACACCTTGAGATGTCCTCAATGTGCTAGAGAATCTTATGGAAGAGATCCCCAAGCGGATTGCTCATGGATATTCGGTGCAGCTTGGTGAGATAGGGACGCTCCGCCTGAGTCTTTCGAGTGAAGGAGTGGATGATGCTAAGCATTTTAATCCAAGGACCATCAAGAAAAAGGTTGTTTTCCTGCCTTCAAAAGCTTTTAAATCAGAGCTAAAAAACATTTCTTTTGAATACAAAAAGTAAATATATCAGCTTTATTTTCTTATATTTATCGCATGAAAATTATCGGAATCACCTGACCACAGGCAGCTTGAAAAGGGGCTGTTGTAGAATACTTGGTTAAGAAGCTCGGTTTTGTGCATCATTCTGTTAGTGGCTATCTCACGGAGCAGTTACAAGCGCAAGGGCAAGAGATTAACAGAGACACAATGAGGGTTCTCGCTGATAGCTTGAGAGCGAAATTTTGACCTGCTTATAGTATTGAACAGCTCTATTTGCAGGCTGAGAAAAATGGGCAAGATGCTATCATTGAATCAATCCGCACTGTTGGAGAAGTGGAAGCATTAAAAAAGAAGTCTGATTTTCTTCTTCTTTCGGTAGATGCTGATCAGAGACTCAGATACGAAAGAGCGATAAAAAGGAACTCTGCGAAAGATCAGATTACCTGGGAACATTTCCAGGAGCAAGAAGCTTTGGAAGCGAATAATACTGACCCTAATAAAGGGAATATTCTCGCCTGCCAGAGGCTGGCGGACATTCAGTTTGATAATAATGGCAGTTTAGAGGAACTGTATGAGCAAATTGATCGTATAGTATGAATGAACGGTTAGCTGTCTTTGCGAAGGAGTGAAATGACTGGGTTACTTGTCATTGCGAGGCGAATGCAATGAGCCGTGGCAATCCACTGGTAATCAGATTGGTTTAGTAGCTGGATTGCTTCGCTTTGCTCGCAATGACGAGTGAGAGAAACTGGATTGCTTCACTTCGTTCGCAATGACGGGTAGTTGGTCATTGCGAGGCGAATGTAATGAGCCGTGGCAATCCATATGCAGGCAGATTAGTAACTAGATTGCTTCGCTTTGCTCGCAATGACGGGTAGTTGGTCATTGCGAGGCGAATATAATGAGCCGTGGCAATCCACTTGTAGGCAGATTTGTTTAGTAACTAGATTACTTAGTTCTCAATGACGGAGTGGAGTTGGAGTGCTTCGCTCTCAATGATGCATGATACATGAATTTTATTTATTTTGTGTGAATGAAAAGAGCCTATGTCTATATCCTGAGTAATAAAAGGAATGGAACTCTTTATGTCGGAGTAACCAGTAATCTTGTGAAAAGAATCTTTGAACACAAAGAAAAGGTTGTAAACGGCTTTTCTGCTAAGTATAATCTTGATTTACTCGTATATTATGAGGAATGGTGAAATATTGAAGAGGCAATCCAAAGGGAGAAACAACTTAAGGCGGGGAACAGAAAGAAAAAACTAAGTTTAATAGAAAGTATAAATCCTGATTGGAAAGATTTATCAGAATACTTAGAATAGGATAACTAAACTATATAGTCGGTCATTGCGAGGCGAATCTAATGAGCCATAGCAATCCACTTTGTGGCAGATTGGTTTAGTAGCTGGATTGCTTCGCTTTGCTCGCAATGACGAGTAGTTAGTCATTGCGAGGCGAATGCAATGAGCCGTGGCAATCCACTGGTAATCAAATTGGTTTAGTAACTAGATTGCTTCGCTTGCAATGACGAGTGAGAGAAACTGGAATGCTTCACTTCGTTCGCAATGACGGGTAGTTGGTCATTGCGAGGCGAATGCAATGAGCCATGGCAATCCATCTGAATAACAAGAATTATCCCTTTTATTCCCTTCCTTCTCATTCCATGAAAAAGCTCCTTATTGTTCTGATCGTTGCACTTCTTGCCCTGCTGCTTTCTCCGGGAGTGGAATTTCGTTTTGGAGGGGAGGAAAAATGAGCGGAAAAGTCAGATTTTTCATTATCTCCAGATTGGCTTGAGTATGTAGAAAATGTCACAGGAACGATCGTTCAGATGCCGAATCCTGATTATCTCAAGAGCTACGAAAACTCCCTTGAAAACAGCCCTACGATCCAAGTTCAAACCTACGAATTTACCGAGAAACATCTTAAATCAAAACTCAAAAAGCTGGCAGAAAACGGCGTGAAGATCCAGATTATGATTGAAAACAAGAAATATCAACAATTCAAAAATACGTATAAAGAACTCCAAAATTACTTTTCAGGACTGCAAAATATTGAAGTGAAATCTGATGAGCATCTGCCGACCCAGTATCTTCATAGCAAAATTACTCTGATGCAGAGCGGATTTTGGATTCAGAGTTCCAATCTTACCCATTCCACTTTTGCAAAAAACCGTGAACACCTTTTCCGAAGCGAAAATCCAAAAGTCTTAAAAAGTCTGCATACGCTCTTTGAAAAGGACCGAAAAGGCGAGCAACTTCTTCCTTCTGAACTGCATCCTAATCTTGTTGTTTGCAATCTCAATTGCCGTGCGGTGATTACGGAGCTGATTTCCTGAGCGAAAGAGAGCATTATCATGCAGACCCAATATCTCAATGATCCAGCCCTTTTTGATCTCATTGCAAAAAAGTCAGAAATACTGAATTTCAAAGCGATCTTCTCCGATACAGAGACCAATCAGTCGCTTCCTGACTACTTTTGACCTCATCAAGTGAGACTAATGAAAAAGCCCTATGTGCATACGAAAATGATCCTGATTGACAAGAAAATCCTTCTGCTTGGAAGTATGAACCTCTCTGCCAATAGTTTAGACAACAATAGAGAAATCTGAATCCTCCTCCTTGATCCGAAGCTGATTGAGCAATTTATTTCTGAATTTAGAGCCGATTGGGAAGCTATAAAACACCCCTCTCCAACATCCAAGAGAGCAAAAAAAATCTAATCTAAAGGCTACAGAGCCACTTAAAATTAGATTCCTCCTCTCTTCCCTAGGAGAAGCAATTTTCTTCTGAAGATCATTTTCTGCCCCAAAATTTGCCTTATCAGGATTTCTGATTATACTTAATCTGATTTAGTTATCAAAAAGACTTGATGAAGGAATCGATATTTTTCAATAAAGAACAGCTAAAAATAATTCATTGGTATGGCATAGTATACAAAGGAGTTTTTAGGTATTGAGTAACCACTATAAGCCTTATTCTCTCTTTTGTAGCACTTGGATATTTCGTATTTTCCTCTTGTTTTTCTCCAAAGTTTATAGCAGAGGAAGCCCTTCCCTCTTCGACAGAGAGTCAAGACTTCTATGCGGATAAGCAGCAGACCGTTTTTGCTATCTCCGGGTTAACGGCAAAGATTCTAAACGGGAAAATAGAATCAAATACTGAAGGATTTAACTCAGAAAATAACCTCCTCGAAATGGAAGGGTTGGTTCTCCCAGAGTTGACTTCTCTTTCATTTGAAAACCTTGAGACTTTTGTTGAGCACCAAAATGATGAAGTTTTCAGCGATGCTTATTTAAAGAAGTTTTTTGCATCAGTAATAGAAGCTCCCTTAAAGCAGCAGTTTTCGTTCAAAGAAACAGCTAAACTTCTTCCCTTAAGCTGAAGTATTCACGAGTCCTTTGGGCTTAATTGCGTAGAAGGAGCGACCAAGTATTCTTTCGTTTGTAAATCCTATATCAAAAATTTCCTTGATCAGTTTTTCTTGTATAATCTAGATGATAGTCATCTAAAAACAGAAGAAAATTCTGAAGAAGGCAGCGAAGATCCAAATACAAAAGGAGGGATGAAAATTTCAGAAGAGCTAACAAATCTTTATAAGCTTCTAAGAAAAAATAAAAATTATCGCTGAAAATTCTGTCAAGGATTGGTGCGTTATGGACAATATGGCGGAATTCTTGATGATCGCTTCTCCGAAATTTTCCATGATTGTGGAAGCGAATATTACAACCAATTCACTACATTGAGGGATTTTTCTGCATTATCAAGAACCTTAGAATTAGGGTATGCCGATGCAAAAATCTATTCAAGTCAGATTCTCAATGAATACAAACTAATTTCCTTACAACAAGCAATTTATAAGCAGCTTTCAAATACTTCTGATGTAAAATCCTTGATGCAGTCATACTTTAATTTCCTTCGTGAAATCCTTATTAAGGAAAAATCAAAAAATGCTGACCTCATCGGAGCATTCCCAAAGACTTTCACGTATCGATACAATATGAATATTATCGCTCCTTATCTCAAGGATGAAAACTCAAAAATGACGAAAGAAGATAGAACGGCATTAACCAGTCAGCTTCTCTCTCTTAATTATGGAGATAAGATTGCTAATTTTGCTGGTTTACAAGACCAGATCCGTTACGAAGTCTCTTCATCAACAGGGACTCCTCATCAACAATCGACTAACTCAGAAAAAGAAGAACAGGACTTAGAAAGATTATTTAGAAGTAGTTATCTTCCTGCTCAATTTACGCTAATTTCAGTGAAGAAAGGCAAAGAGTCTTCAACCCTTCTCGTTCAAGGGGTAGATAGAAGGACAAACCTTACAGTAGAGGCAAAGCTTAAGTATGAGAACATTCTCTTGTCCGTTACTGAGATTAAAGTTGCAAAGAATCCAAAGCTGACTGAATATCTCAACGCATTGATTAAAAATGATAGACTCTCACTCAATAAGGTGCTAAGTTTGATGCAGGAAAACAAACAAATCGCAGAGCAAACACAGCCTTTAGACTTGAGACTTTGTTCTCAGCTCCAAGGAAAATATGGAAGAGAACTTCTTTCTTGTTCTAATACGCAAGCAAAAATCTCTCTTGCTACAGGAACAAGACTTTCTGATGGCACAGTTACCGCGAGCCCATTAGGATATACCTTAGGGCTAAAAAATGGCGCACTACACAAGCTAGAAATCTCAGATAAAGTCCTTGAGACCAAGATATTAGAAGAAATAGATTTTTCACTTGTTGATGCTTCGTCGACATTCTATATCATAAATGCTCTCATTGGTTATGTTCCAAAAGAAAAAAATTCTGGTTTCTGAATGAAGGAGCATCTTTTGGTCGCAGATAAGTTCTCAAAGTATCTCGATATTATCCCAGAAAAGGTAATATCTGAGTGATGAACAGTAAAAGTATATTTTGCAGTTGGGGAGCTTCATTTTATCGGAACCTATGATCTGGTTAAAAACGTTCTTCGTCCAATAGCAATTGACTTTGGAACAAAGCGTCGCCCAGTCGTGGTTCAGGATTTTGAACTAGTATTTAGAGATGATAAAGCGGAAACACTCAATAGTTTCCTTCTCGATCCGCTAGCCTTCCTAAGGGAACTCAATGCAGCACTTGTGGAAAAATACTTTGATAAACCTGCCTCAGCAAACAAGTAATAAAATAACCTATTTCTTCTGTAAAAGATAATTAAGTGCCTCATTCATCTCCAAGAGAGTTTGATTGAGATTGATCAAAAGAATTGCATTCTGATCAAGGAAATTGCTTACAAGAAAGTTGATAGACGCATATTTTTTCTGTGATTCAAGAGCCTCAGTAGAAATCGCTTGATCTGCTGGTTTTGGAAGCCCAACTTCCGGTTTCTCAATGCTTCTTTCCTTCTTGGTGATAGTATAATCCTCCAAAAGAAGGTAGCGATTCCTCTCATCGCTATCTGGAACCATACTATCTTTAGTGGATTTATTAAGCTCTTGTTCTGTCTTTTGGAGCTGTTTTTGATAGGTGGTTGTAGTCGGAGCCTTCCTTCCCACACCTGCTACAAAACTGATGTGTTCTCAGAATTTGAATTTTGATTGAGAAGTATTGAGAAATTCTTTATTTCTCGTCTTTGTGGTCAGTTCTCCGCTATCATACAGACCATTAATAGCTTTCTGGATTTCTCCCAAGATTTCTTCAATGCTATAAACGATTTTGACGTTACTATTTGCAAGAGTTATCTTGCTTGGAACGGTACAGAACCTTAGTTTAAAGGCCCCTTCTTCCAAGAAGTGAAATTTAGTATTTTCAGGGGTGTTCTTAGAAGAGTAGTCTGAGCAGAGACATTTCAACTTGCAGACAGCTCTTTCGTCCCATCATAGCTCATCACATTTATTACTACAAGATTCCAGCTGTTTCTTGACATCAGCAATAATAGCAGAATCCGAAGATGCAACCAAAGAGGTTGTATTTTGTTCTGCCTCTCCTCTACGAAGAGTAGGAGAAACAGCAGATTTGATGCTATTACTATTTCTCAGGATATCTGTGATATAACTATTGATCTCTTGCGGAGAAAGCATAAGTGCATTAGCACTCGGAAGAACTTGAGTGGGAGAACTCGCTGCAGAGGAAGATTGCTGTTTTGAGGATGATGTACTTTTTGTATTATTTTCGAGCTGATGAGCAGCTTGCTCTGCCTGCTTAATAAGTGGACTTCCAGAGATCGTACAGTGATTTACAAAAGCCACATTCCCCTGCTCAGAAACTGTCTTAATAGGATCGTTCGCTTTAATGAAGGCATTAATAATAGAATCTTCACTGAGAGGGAGAATCTCATCTGAAGGACTTTCTTCGTCCGATCCTTGTCTAAGACGACTCAGAGAGCGTGCAGAATTAGTAGAAGTAGTAGTATTAGAAGAAATAGAGGAAGAATGCTGATTTTGAGGAGATCAATTAGCTCACTGAGAAGGGTTTGAGTCATTCCCTTTTTCAGAGGATGATCAAGTCTTAGGTTTTTGTGGAAGTCATACCTTGAAATCAGGGAGCCTATAAAAAACTGTTTCAGGAGCTTCCTTGGTCTCTTGAAAAAAAATAGTTCCAATTTGGCGGATATCTTCCAATAAATCATAGGCAGAGTCTTCAGAATTTCCATTTTGATATCTATCTTTTCCAAGATTGCTTTCCTCAATGGTAAGTTGATTTCCTTCCATCAACTGTCAAAAAGCATAAGTAGTATTGATGAGATCATCACAGGCTTTATTAAGATTCGTGTCAGCTTTCCCTTCTATGCAAGAAGTAAGTTTTTCACAGGTTTTTTCATATTCTTTCCTTGTTGGGTATTTTGATTCTGGGAGAGCGCGCCTAAGCTCTTTCGAAAATCCTGTATTAGAAAAAAATAAAATAGAGGAAATATTGTCATCAGAGAGATCACAATTAGCATATTGACTATTCAGAATCTTTTTTGTAGATTCAAGCCCATTAATGACAGAAGACAAGCTTCTAATAGCATAATTTTCAGCATTAGTTCCAAAAAGATTCGTAGGAATGTCCTTAACCTGCTGATATTTAGTGTTTTGATAGTTTGTTACCGCTTCTTTCCATTGTCAAAAAAGCTGTGCACGCCCTGCTCCTTCAATCTTCCAGGTTGTCGCAGAAGCACTAGCATTCCAAATAATAGCAAAAAACAATAAAAACAGGCTCAAACCAGAGAAAAAATAGGGAATGGAAGAATGAGATTTAAGTTTCGGACTGGACATTTCTGAGTTTATGATAGAGAGTATAAAATGGGGTAACTAGCTTGCTAAGAGAGGAGTCTCTCAAGCGAAGAAGATCCTCTTGATATGCCAAAAATCCAATATGAATAGGGTAGGTTGTAGCAAGGTTTGTGAGATCATTTAGCGTTTGATTAGTCAAGAAAAAGAATTTTCCTCGATTTTCTTTCAAAAGACTAATTTCATCTTGAGTAGGAAGCTCTATTCTGCTTCTTTGCATAAGTGCTTGTGTATAATATGTCGAAAACATCGTATATCGTGCAAGTTCGTTATAGAGCATGTTGATAAAAGGCTTCAGTCATTTATCCGTCTCTCCTAGAGTTCCACAAAGGACAAGATCATAGTGAGGTCCAATCTCACAGGGAGGGAAAGTTAACTCTTTATCCTTTACGTTTTTATAGAGTTCATCGGAGTTGAGAATCTTAAATCCTTTAATCACAGGGACAAAAGCTTTCATTTGTCTGCTCATAATAGAGCAAGTCTGGCTATAATTATGGATTCTATCAGTACAGAAGTGGGGAATCTTATATTTCTCTTCAGCATAGGCATCAATTTTTTTATTCAAAAGATTGCTATCAACGAGCGTATCCTGACTGATTCAAAAAATTTCCGCCTGTTTAAAAGTAAATAGCTCAGAAAATAGTTGAGTAAGGAGGTCATCAGTCAGCTCCGCAACATTACACTTTTCAGTATAGCTTCTTTGGCAGGCTTTATCAAACTTTAACTTCTTGTAAGAGAGCTCTTTGAGGTACTTTTGAGTCTGCTGGTTAAAATACTTATTTTCCAGTCCGTTGGTATTACAAAGAATGCTCAAAAAGAGTGATTGACTGCTATCATAACTTTCAATACTAGAAGAAAATCCCGTAGCAAACTGGGGATTTGCCGCCATACAAAAGGACTGAATAATTTGCTCCTTATTCTCAACGTTGATATTCAGACTTCAGAGTTTTGTATTGAGGTTGGTGACGGCAGCAGAGATAAGTGAAGTCCCCAGCTCTGGAACTACGTCATTCTCGTCTCTATTAATTTGCTGAGCCGAAGCTGGAGCAAAACCCACAAGTAGCCCCATTATCCCAAATAATATCTGCTTCCAAAGAGGAGAGTTCATAAATAGCGATAGCATACCAAATAAAAAGTCTGATTTTATCCTATTGAACGTAGCAGCCTACCGATCATTTATTTTTACATTGATAGGTACAAAGCGTATTAATAGTTTTTCTCAAATTCTTTTCTTTATTTCCGATGGTGTTCATCAGGATTTTTATCAAGTTAGAAAGCTCTCAAAACTGATACGTAAGTGCAAAATTATTCGCAATGTCAGAAAGCTGCTCAGCTTCTTGTCTAGAATTGCTTAAGTCTTGGAGATTTTTAATCATAAGCATATTAAAGTCTCTGTTGATTGGTTCAGGAATTTTATTACTTACTTCCAGTTCTTCTTCAATTGATTCTGGGCTACGACCAAATTGCCTTTTAACCCAAACAAGTGTTTTATTATTATAATAAATAGGAACAGCAATGAGGTCATTAAAATATTTTGCAGCAGGAGTTTGCTTCTCTTTGCTAGCAGATTTGCGTTTTCAGCGAACAGACTTATCTTTGAGACTCTGAATAGCAGAAGATACGGATTTGATTCCATTTTTCCAGGTGTTCTTTGATGTCTTTGCTAATTCTTTTCGTTGTGATTTGGTTTTCTCTCAAAGTGAAATGATAGAATAAGCTTCATCCTTAGTCATTCTAGTAGTATCTAATCCATATACATTTCTAAGGAGTTCCTTTTCTCTCTCCGTCAAATAGGAATCACTAGATTTTCCCCTGATATTTTCTTTGATCCCTTTTGGAAGGTTTCAGAGCGCCTGTTTCAATTCGTGCCGAGATTGTTTGATGAGTTCCCAGCTTCCCTCTCATTGATTTTTGGTGCTAGTGACGAGTCCTTTCAGTTCTTTAGTCAGATTTTTAAACTTTACATTACATTTAAATCAAAGATCCCATCTAACACAATGATAGTCATCATCAAGCTGATTAATCCATTTTTCGTTGAACTTTATTTGATGAGTAGAAAACTTCCTGAGTGGATCTACGCTATTATAGGCTAGAAAATCCTTCATCGCTATATTAAGGCTAATCAACATTTTTAGGAGATCAAGATATTTGATTTGACTAGGAAAATTCGCAGTCTGCACAAAAAGACCTTTTTCTTCATAGGTTTTTAAGAGATTTCTGAGTTTCTCAGTCTGAGAAATAGTCCTCATGATGTTCTCAGTTTTCCCAAGATAATAAAGGGTCTTGCTAAGATTTCGCTCAATATCTAGCAATTTCATCCAGTCTCTTACAATAGGTCTATCATGGAGGAGGATTCAAAGCCCCAGCGTCACATCTTGAACGGTCGTAATCGCAGAAAGTTCAAAGAGGTAGATGCTGGTAAGAAGGGAGAGCGCTGATCTTGTATTGGCAATATAAGCTAATTTAAGGCTTTGCCCAGCTAAACTATCATCAAAATTCTGAATCCCACTCAGTTGTAAAAGCTCATTCGTAAAAATTCCTCCTTCCCCCTTACTAATCGCTCCAACTACGGTCTCAAAAGGATTTGTTTCGATAAGTTCTGATATTTCTTCCTGAAAATCGAGATAAAGTACCATTCTTTCGGGTGTTGCAGAGCAGACAGCAGGGGCATCTCCACAGGTGGAAGTTTTTTGCTGAGCAAAACTTAGCTGAGAAAACAGTACTATCGTGCTTAAAATCATGAAGACAAATTTTCAGCTATTTTTTACCAAGCCACCTTTGATCATAGTATACACTTGAGAGCTAAAGATACTAAACAGAGCACAAACAATATAACGAAGGCACGCTTCAAAATGCCTAGAACAAAAAACTTTTCCTTGCAAAAAGGGATTTTTTCTTTATATACTAAATTCAGATTTTTTATCAAGTAAAAGAAGACAAAATATGGAGCTTTCGGTTTATGATCAACAAATGAAAAAGTCAATCGCCTACCTCGAGCAAGAATTTGCAGGTTTGCAGGTTGGAAGAGCGACGACAGGGCTTGTTGATAATTTAAATGTGGAGACGGAATATGGGGTAATGAAGCTTAATACCTTAGCTCATATTACCGTAATGGATACTACAACATTGAAGATTGAGCCTCGAGATAAAGCAAGCTCAAAACATATTGCTAATGCAATTTACGAGGCAGATTTGGGAGTAGGATTAGATAATCAGGGTTCTCATATTTTGGTAAAAATTCCTGCTTTGACTCAAGAAAGAAGAGATCATATCGCTAAGCAGGTAAAGGCAATGGGAGAGGATACTAAAACGCAAATCAGAGGGATCAGGCAGGATGCGATGACTGAGACTAAAAAGCAGTTTACTGCCAAGGAAATCTCAGAAGACGTCCACAAGGCAAATGAAAAAAATATTGATGAACTTACCAAAATCCAATCTGCCAATGTTGATAACTTGGTAAAAGCGAAAGTAAATGAAGTGATGAAGGTATAGTTTTTCGCTGAAAAATAAAAAAATAAAATTCTGATTTTTATTCTCTATTAAGCTTAAAAACTAATGAATTGGCTAAGTATCCTATGGGCAGAATTGCTTTATCGTCCAGTTTTCAATCTCTTGATCATATTCCTTGCAATTTTTTGAGGGAATCTTGGGATTGCAATTGTCCTTTTGACACTAGTTATTAGACTTCTCCTCTTGAGAAATGCTATAGCTGGAGCAAATATGAGCAAAGGGATGTCCAATATCCAACCAAAAATGCAGGAACTTCAAGAGAAATACAAAGATGATCCTAAAAAGCTTTCTGAAGAGACCATGAAACTACTCAAAAAAGAAGGTGCTGGGCCGATGAAAGGATGCTTATCTATGCTTATCCAGCTTCCAGTATTCATTGGGCTTTATTCTGTAATTAGAAAATTTGCTACGGGAGAAGTTCCAAATGAATGGCTTTATAGCTTCTTCTTCGGCTTTGGTAATCAGTATCTAGATACACAAAATATTCATTCAATGTTTTTGGGGATTGACCTTTTTGAAAAAAATAGTTTAATTCTGACTATCCTCGTTGCTTGCCTAAATGCGCTACAATTCTGGCTTACAAGTTTGGTCCAAAAAACCAACAAACCGGCTGCAATGCCTGGTGGTGTCCCAATGCCAGATATGTCAAAAATGATGATTCCAATGAATATCATGATGACAGTGATGATGGCTTCTTTTGTTTGGTCTTTCCAAGCAGGTGTTGGACTTTATCTGGCTACGACCTCACTTTTCAGTGTGCTGCAGTATACGATACAGTATCGTGTCCTTCTCAAAGCAAAATTGGATATGCTTTTGCACAAGAATAAGCCCGTAGTGATCAATTAGAGCACAAGACTAAAAATTAGAAAAAATCTGAATATAAACGCTAATCGTAGAACGACTTTATCATACATAGTGAGAAAATGGCGAGCAGGACAAATAAACAGGGAATTGCAAAGAAGAAAGCCCAGCAGGCAAAGCAAGCTAGTAGAGTGCGTGGGAGTAGGAGATTTGACTATCCAAAAAGAAAACTAGAGCTTGAAGAAGCAAAAGAGCTCGGAATTGTTGGAATTTATACCAATCCTAAAGGTGCAACCTACAACCGATTCCTTAGAGGGAGAAAAGTCTGTTGGGAAACGAGGTTGAGAACAGATCCTGATGGATACAGATATATAAGGACGCCAGCAGGGGGTTCAGAAATGGTTTCAGCACCAGCATCAGGATGGACAAGAGGTAAAATGAGAAAAATGATGAGAAAATAAGATGGATGAAATCTCTTCTAGAGTTAGAAAACATAGGATCTCTTTATCGGTATTTCGTGAGAAATAAAAAGTTAGAGAGTGTCTGTAGCCTGTTCTCCATAAAATAAGGTAAAAAAAGCTTGAAATAATAGATCATATCCTTACAACTCAAGGTGTCTCTCTCAACAGGAGACAGAAAGAAGGCTTTACGGCTTCAAAGGATATGTGACTATGGCGCCCTGACAGAGTGGTCTATTGTACAGGTCTGCAAAACCTCGGTTCATGGGTTCGAATCCCATGGGCGCCTAATAAAACTCTGTCTGAACTGAGCGAACTCTTCAGTTCTGTATAAAGCCCCAATTAGCGTTGGAGCTTTTTTTCATTACTATCCAAGAGCCGCAAATCTTTATCTTATAAAAAAATGCTATGCACTACGAAATAAAAAAAATCTGAGGGATTGACTGTATTTTGGCTCCAATGCAAGAGCTCAATTCTCTTACCATACAAATCTCAGTAAAAGCAGGATCAGAATATGAAACAAGAGAAGAAGCAGGTATTTCTCATATTTTGGAGCATATGTTTTTTAAGGGATGAAAAATCCGAACGACGGCAAAGGCTGTTGCTGGTGAAATGGATAAAATTGGTGCTGAATTTAATGCGGGCACTGGAGGAAGTCAGACTTCTTACTATATAAAATGTGCTCCTCAATTTGCTGAAGTTGCACTAAGGCTCTTGGCTGATATGATGTTAAATGTACAAATAAATCCCGAAGAACTACACAAAGAAAAAGAGGTAATTATTCAAGAACTCAAAATGTATCAAGATAATCCAATGGCTACAGTGCGCGAAAAGCGAGCATTGTTTTTCGTGTGAGAAAATAGTTATGGAAGACCAATAATCGGATATGAGGATACAATCAGAGCTGTCTCTCAGAAGGATTTACTCAGCTATAAAAATTCACTCTATACGAAGGACAATTTGCTGTTTACGATTGCAGGGAAGATTGAAAATCAGCTTGCTGTGGAGGGCCTCATCGCAGAACTTTTTTCCCAGCTCCCTCCAAAAAAAACAAGAAGGAAGCCAGATTTTCAGCGAGAATTACCAGAAAAGAAATCTGATTTTTTCAAAAAGGGTACAGAGCAAAATCATCTCATCCTCAGCATGCCGGGATTTTCTATTGATCAAGAGGAAAAATATGCCGCAAAAATCTTAACGACAATTTTGGGAGGAAATATGTCTTCAAGATTATTTCAAGAAATTAGGGAGGAGTTAGGATTGTGCTACTATATTTCCGCAAGCCATCTTTCTAAAAAAGAATATTGAATTTTTATGATCAGATCTGGAATTAGCAAAGAAAAGTTCTCGTTTTGACAGCAAGAGATCAATCTTTTGCTTGATAGATTTGTAAAGCAGGGGATTGATGAGGAGGAATTTAAAAACGCAAAAAATTACCTCAAAGGAAGCATTCAAATGGGGATTGAAAGCTCTGACGAGATGGCAGATTTTCTCGCTTCTCAGTGGCTAGCTCAACAAAAAATTCTTACCTTAGATCAACTCTTAGAGAAATATGAAGCGATCAATATCGCACAAGTAAATGAACTTCTTCCTAAGCTCGCAGAATCTCAAAGATGGAGCTTCCATATCGAGTAGTTTAGCCATGATTGCAAAAAATGTGGGGGTATCCACATTAAAAAGGATGGGAAAATGAGGTGAAGGTAAAGATACAAATGTTGTTTTTGTGGATGAGTATTTCAAAACTCTCTGGAAGAGGGTAACATTAATTATAAATTGTAGGATGAATATAGCATTCATAAACAAACTTATAAACAGTTATGAGCAAAATATTGAAAGGATGTCAGAATAATAAGAAACAAACCTGATAAGGTTATAGTTGAGAAATATGTGATAGAATCATCAGAAACACTATTAATATTAGATATCCCTTATTTTTGAAGATTATTTTGAATAGCGAAATTTAGAAGTTATGAAGCAAAAAAGAATTTATTGAGGAAAGAAGTAAAACGAGGAACTCTAGAAGATTATAAATTGTGATTAATGGAAAAAGCATGATGGATAACCAAAGCTATTGTATATAATTGAAAAAGATGCTTTTCTTTTGAAAGAACCAAACAAAAAATGTAATTAATCCTACAAAAAACAAAGGTAACAAGGAGAAAACTATCGTGCTTTTGTGATAATTTTTAATATAAAATTTTTATGTATAGTTAAATTTGAATTTTTAAGGAGAAATAACTTGACTTTTTATAAAAAATAGATATAGTAAAGATGAAAATAAAGAATTAAATAATAATAAAGACCGAAGCATTCAAAGTCTGAGCTTTATAAAAGCTTTAATAGGAGTGCAAAAAAATTATGAAAACAAAGATTTTATTTTTCTTTCTACTCTTGGTAGTAGGAGTAGGAAATGGATTTGCAGAAAATACGAGTAGAGATTCTCTATTCCAGGAGATAAAAAATGCTCGAAATTTTGCAAAAAACTGGGATACAATCCCAGGAAGTGATAACGATAAGGTTCTTGCTATCTTGACAGGGAAAACTATCCAGGTTGAAGATTCAAGAATAGCTGTCCGTACTCGCCGGTTTGGGGTTCTATTACTCCAAAAAGTTTATTATACTCGTCATATTTATTATGATGAGACAAATAAGCTTTTTAAAGAGAAGATCACGTTTTTTCAAAAAAAATACGATCTCGCATGGATTTTTCTAAACTTGTGTTGCCAGCCATTGTTATTACTTGTGATATGCACAGGTACACGTTATTTGTATGAGAACTATCGCACAACTTTTGACTGGATAGCATGGTGTTTTTTTCTAGGCATATTGATATTTGTTTCTTGCTATCTAGGTACTCTGTGCGGAATTATTTCTCTCATCTATATTTTCAAAGATAAAATCAGAGAAAGCCTAGAAAACTTCCTCCAAAAAAGGGAAGAAAAAAAAGAAAATAAGGAACAATATTAACTTTTTATAAATGTCAGCTTTTCATCAGCTATTTTCTGAGTGAGAGGCTGGCATTTTCTCTTTTCCTAAAAAGAAAAAACTGACTCCCACGAAGGAAATCAGTCTTTTTTTTATTTCATACTAGAGATTGCCACGGCTTTTGCCTCGCAATGACTACATGCTCTGGTGGAAGGTTCTTTCAATCACTTCAAGCTGATGCGCCTTTGAAAGCCTTACAAAGTTCACCGCATATCCTGATACTCTGATCGTGAGCTGAGGATAGTTTTCTGGATGTTCGTAGGCATCCATAAGCGTTTCTCTCTTGAGAACATTCACATTGAGGTGATGAGCTCCTTTCTTGAAGTATCCGTTCATCATCCCAACCAGATTTTCATTCTGTTCCTCAGCAGTCGCTCCAAGAGACATTGGAACGATAGAGAAGGTATTTGAGATTCCATCTTGAGACTTTTTATAGTCAAGTTTCGCAACAGAGTTGAGCGAAGCGATCGCTCCTGAATGATCTCTTCCGTGCATTGGGTTCGCACCTGGAGCAAACGGCTCTCCCGCTTTTCTTCCGTCTGGAGTCGCTCCAGTATTCTTTCCATACATCACATTAGAAGTAATCGTAAGGAGAGAAAGGGTTGGAGTTGCGTCTTTGTAGGCTCTATGCTTGAGCAATTCATCCATAAAGAAAGCCTGAATCTCTTTTGCGATAAGGTCTACTCTATCATCATCGTTTCCATACATTGGGAATTCTCCTTCAGTCTGGAAATCTTTTGCTACTCCCTGCTCATCTCTGAGAGCTTTTACTTTTGCATATTTAATCGCAGAGAGCGAATCAGCAACGATGGAGATTCCAGCGATACCATAGGCAATATCTACTCCATAATTGGTATCCACAAACGCCATCTGTGCTTTTTCGTAGTAATATTTATCATGCATATAATGGATTACATACATGGTCTTTGCATATACTCTCGCAACATTTGCCATCGCTTTTTTGAAGTTTTCTAGCACCTTATCATAGTTTAAAGTTCCATCTTCATTTTCTACAGCTTCGAAAAGTGAAGCGTCCATTACCTGCACTCCTTCATCTTCTTCTTTTCCACCATTGATTGCAAGGAGCAAAGTCTTTCCAAGATTACATCTCGCACCGAAATGCTGGATTCTCTTTCCGATTTCTTGGTAAGATACACAGCAGGCAATTCCATAGTCATCACCACCTCTTATAGGCCTCATGAGGTCATCGTTTTCATACTGAATAGATGAAGTATCAATAGAAACCTGAGCACAGAATTTTTTGAATCCTTCTGGCAAATGATCTGACCAAAGCACAGTCAAGTTTGGCTCTGGAGAAGGCCCAAGATTATACAAAGTCTGTAAAAATCTGAATGAAGTCTTCGTTACCTTTGTCTTTCCATCGTGGAACATTCCTCCGATAGATTCAGTTACCCAAGTAGGGTCTCCACCAAAGATTTCATCATAAGCTCCTGGTCTAAGGTGTCTTACGAGTCTAAGCTTCATCACAAAATGATCAATCATCTCCTGAGCTTCAGCTTCGGTAATTTTCCCTGCTTGAAGATCTCTTTCAATATAAATATCAAGGAAAGAAGAAACATTACCAAGTGACATCGCAGCTCCATCCTGCTCTTTTACTGCAGCAAGATAAGCAAAGTATACCCATTGGATCGCTTCCTGAGCAGTTTCTGCAGGTCTTGTTACATCAAATCCATAAGACTGAGCCATTTCAGCGATTTCTTTGAGTGCCTGAATCTGCATTGAAACTTCTTCTCTGAGTCTTACCTTTGCATCAGTCATCTCTCCTGAAATAGTTTCAAAGTCAGCTTTCTTTTCTTTAATCAAAGCATCAGTTCCATACAAAGCAAGCCTTCTATAGTCACCGATAATTCTTCCTCTTGCATAGTTGTCTGGTAAACCAGTCACAATATGCTTGGATCTATAAAGCCTAGATTCTGCATCATAAGCGGAAAAAACTGCATCATTATGATTTTTCGCATAATGGAAAATATCCTTTACTCTCGGTGAAAGTTCAATTCCTCTTTCTTTGAGGGCATTTTCTACGACTCTTACTCCTCCAAAAGGCTTGATAGCCCTTTTCAAAGGTTCATCTGTCTGAAGACCAACGATGGTTTCAAGTTCTTGCTTGATATATCCAGGTTTATGAGAAGTAATAGTAGAAATGGTTTCAGGATCAGCAGATCTAAGCCCATTCCCATCTCTTTCTTCTTTAAGACATTTTTTGGCTTCTTCCCAGAGCTGAGTGGTTCTTTCTGTAGGTCCCGCAAGGAAAGATGCATCTCCTTCATAAGGAGTGATGTTGTCATAGACAAACTTTCTTACATCAATTGCCATGTGTTTGTAGTGATAAACAAAATAAAAAGGCTGACTCTCAAACGCAAGGAATCCTATCTTCCCTGTATGAGTTGCCCCACAAAAAAGTATAGCTAAATAATTTTTATTTGCAATAAAAAAAGAACAAAATGCTCCCCATATTCTACCAATTTAGAAGCAGGAAACCTTAACAAATTAGGGAATGATTCTCATAATCAAAGTGGTACTTGATTTTTTTTGGCTTTTCCGTTGATATCCTTTCGTGAATCTGTATGTTCCACTCGATCATAAACAAAAAATACTATAAAATTATGAAAACCTACTCTGTTAAAATTGAGTTCTCTCGCCCATTGGACTACGATGGACTTTCCGATGAGGTTATAATCTGGGCATTAAAGAGATACAAGGAGAGGATTGCTGAATATCAATCTTTCCCACGATGGAAACGTTGCTTTTTGCGGAATCCATATCCTTTGCTAAGAAGAACCTATGATGATCTATTTTTCGATCCGCCTGTTTGGTATATGGAATTGAAAACAATAGAAGGAATCTACTCTATAGCTGGAGTGAGATTTGATGGAAGTTCCCTCTCCAAGTATATGGAGAAGACGGACTATTTTATTGCTGTGGTATTGATCAAAAAGTAATTAAAAAAAGCAGGAAATCTGAATCTAGATCCTGCTTTTCTCTTTTAATCCTCAGAAATTAAAAAAATCCTTTACAAGGAGCAGAGCATTATTTCTTATCCTTATAAAAGAAAAGTCTGAAGCTTCTCCTGGGATTCCTTCAAAACGCTCTAAAAAGAGAAAAACCATTTCATTTCCTAGCATTTGCGACTGAATAGAGGGAAACCTTCCTCATCTTTACCCTCTTACAATCCTATAAAGTCGAATCTGAGGAGTTGACTTCCCTTCAGCAAACTTATATGGAGGAAGGAATGCTCCCTATATCCATCTATAAAAGCTTCTAGGAAAGGATAACTTCTTGACTTTTTCGGAAGAATAGCTATCAAGAGGTCTGTTTTAGAGTAATTAGGTAGGAAAATATGAAAAAATATTGAATGCTCCTCTTAATGCTTGGAGTAATGTTCGTGAGTTGATGTAAGATTACCCCTGAGAATGAGAGGAAAACGCAGACTGGAAATGGGATTCAACAGGAAAATCTAACTGGAGAAACCCTTGAAACTTGAGAAACAACGCAAATCGTGGTTATCACAGAAGCAAATAGTTGAGATATCGTGACACAAACGGGAGATAACCTTATTTATAGAAATGAAGTCTATGGATTCCAAGTAAAACTCGGGAAAGCATGGAAATGGGCACAGATAGCTGGTGTATGGTGAGGGAAGCAGAATAGATCAACTATTATTTTTACCCTTCCATACAAGTATGTCCGAGAAATAGACGAGGAAGTAGCCAACCCAGAAATTTTTACTGATATGAATCCAGATTCCATAACCGTCTTGGGAGCTGATATTTATCCGGTTGATATTTACGAAAAAATTGGAGTTTCTTGGTGTGAGTACCGATATCCTTATCCATGTGAGACAGAGGAAAAATCAAAAGAAGCTAGAGAGTCTATGAGAGAAGGAACTGTAGGACACAATAACTACTTCTACTTTGTAGCAAATAAGGATCTTACTCGGAAAATTGACGACCCTCATTATGAGTCACATTATAGCAAGAGAAAGGACATCTTTGATACGATAGAGTTCTTTGATGTAGAGTAGCAAAAAATCTCTAGGAAAACCTAGAGATTCTTTTTTACTCAAGATAGGATATTTTGCCCATAGCCACCAGGTCCACTAGTACAGCAGAGAATATCCCCAGGTCTTGGTGCAACTGATCCTGAATTTGGGAAAGCATCTAAGCCTTTTACTGATGCTTCTCTATACCAATCTCTTCCATGCCCTCCATTTTTTCCTTTATTCAGAAAAGGAGCGCAAACTCTTTCATAAAAATCCTAACTTCCTGCTTGCATCTCTTGATTAAGCAGCATGGTTTGATTTTCTAGCACGAGTTTGCCGATAATATCATCAATATTCCCCATCATAATACTCGGAAGGTTAGACCATGACTCATGGATACGATGATCTGTAATCCTATCCTGAGGAAAATTATAGGTTCTGATCTTTTCTGAACGATCTCCAGTTCCGATCTGGTTTCCTCTTAAACTTTTTTCTTCAGCTTGCTTCTTTTCCAGTTCAATTTGGTAGAGCCTAGACTTCAAAACGGCAAAAGCTTTTTCCTTATTCTGCATTTGAGATTTACTATCTCCGATGTTTACAATGAGTCCGCTTGGAAGATGGTGAAGTCTGACTCCGGTCTGGTTTTTATTGGCATTTTGACCACCAGAAGAAGAAGCAGCATAAGTATCCATTACGATATCTTTCGGATCAATCTGAATATCCACATCCTCCGCCTCCGGCATAATCGCAACAGTCACCGTAGAAGTGTGTACTCTTCCATTGGACTCGGTATCAGGGATTCTCTGCACTCTATGAACTCAGCTTTCAAACTTCATCAGGGAATAGACGGAATCTCCAGCAATCTTTACCATCACAAATTTTACTCCACCGATATCAGAAAGCTGTTCCTCCACGATTTCAGGTTTTCGTCCTTTTTTCTGTGCGAAAGTGAGATACATTTTCAAGAGTTCTGCTGCGAAAAGTCCGGCTTCGTCTCCTCCTGCAGCAGGTCTGATCTCTAGATAAATGTTCTTGTCATCATTAGGATCTTTTGGTAAGAGAGCAATTTTGAGATCGTAATCAAGTTTTTCAATAGCAGTTCTTGCTTCTTCAAGTTCCTCTTTTGCCATATCAAGTAAATCAGGATCATTTTCATTATTAAGAATTTCTAATGCTCCTTGCTCGGTTTCAAGTGCTTTTTTGTAAGCACAGGCAAGATCATAAGTTTTTTCTAAGCCAGCAAGTTCTTTATTGATTTTCTTGGCTTTCTCCATATCTTCAAAAATCTCAGGTTGGAGCGACTGTTCTCTGAGAGTCTCATATTTGGTAATAATGGTTTGTAACTTCTCAAGCATTGAATTATCATGAAAAAATTAAAAGTCTGATTTTTTTTCTTTGTTTCTTCTTCCTTAATAAAAAATTTGACTCAATGGGAAGGCAAAAATCCTAAATAATCCCCAAGACACTTTTGAAATGTAGGTTCAAAGAGCATCTGAAAGCGGTCACCATACCACTAAAACAAGGAAACCAATCGCAATATATCTCATATTTCTTTCCATCCAAGCGCCTGCCTTGTGCGAAATGATTTTTACGAGTCTATAGCCATCAAGGGGAGGGAGTGGAATGAGATTGAAGGCAGCAAGCCCAAAATTGATCATAGAAAAATGCATCCAAAACTGAATAACGAGATCATTTGCATTGAAAAGTTCAATAGCTGAAGTTCCGAGGAGTTTCCCATAAATCATCAGGATGAGGATTCCTAGGATGCCAAGCACGATATTGCTCGCAGGTCCTGCAAGTGCGGTAATAAGCTCATCTCTATAGGGTTTCTTATAATAACTAGGATCAATCTGCACTGGTTTCCCTCGCCCAAAATGAATCAAAAAAATCATCAAAAATCCGATCGGATCAATGTGTTTCAAAGGGTTTGGAGTCAGTCTTCCTTGGATTTTTGGAGTAGGATCACCGAGCTTATAGGAACTATAGGCATGAGCAAACTCATGAATACCAATAGAAATCAAGAGGATGATCGCAAGTTGAAGATAATTTCGAACTTCTCAAAATGTAAGCATTGACACCTGAAAAATAAAGCAATGAAAAGATAGCGTTTTCCTTGAATTTTTCAAGGTAATCATTCTCCTGCAGCCCAAATAAAAAAGGGGAAAAGCTCCCCTAATTTATGATGTAAAAGATTATTTATACTATTCTGCGGGTTTTAAGAGCCCAGCAAAGGGATCGCCATCAACAACTTGAGACGGAGTGGATGATTCATGTTCCTTCTCTCACGTCTCTACAGTTGTTTTCATCTCAGGAAGCGGAAAGGATACCCCAGACTTAGACTGTAGATATTGAAGGAAGCCTCTAATGTCTTTGATCTTCTTAAAATTAATCTCGGTATTTTTGATGAGGGCAACTTGCGAATAAAGGTATTTTCTCCAGTTGTACTCATAAAGCGTGATACCAGATCAAAAATCAGAAGAAATCAGACTTTTCTCAATGTTCACAAAGTTGTATGGATGTCAGAGGATGACAAGTGGCATATCCTGAGCATAAATTGCATTGATTTCACTTGCAATTTGACTGTCTTCTGGATTTTTTGTATATTGCTTAAAGTAGTTACTAAGATTTGGATTGGTGTATTTAGAAGGGTTTGCCATAACATCATCAGTCATGAGGACTTTGAGCACATCTTTTTTCATTCCCATATTAATAGTGTTGAGGAGAATATCATATTCTCCAAGGACGATTTTTGCCTCAAACTGTTCAGGAGAACTCACCTGTTCAAAGAGGAAGTTCTCCAAAATGCCAGCCTTTTCAAAGATCGTTCTCAACTGTTTTACCGCAAAGTTAGACTCCAAACTATTATAGTAAAGAACCTTTACCTTCCAATCGCTCGTGTCGTCCTTCTCTTGTGTCGAAGTAGCAAGAACATAGAGATCAATATTGGCAATCGTATAGGTCTTCCCTTTTATACTACCAACAATAGTATACTGATTGAGCCCTGGATTCAGATTCTTTCCATTTTCTAGAGGATAAATCACCTTTTTATCAGTCTTTTTATAGTTCTTGGGAGAGAATTCATGTCATTTTGCATCTTTGATCTTTATAGTTTCAAATTGGTTGGAGAATTTAATTTCTAAGTTAAAAGTAGCATCAGACTTTGGTGTATAGAAAACAAACTTTCTTTCAACCCCATTGATACTGATTGACTTTTTTAGCTCCAAAACTCCACTATCTTGGAGATCCTGCTGCTGGACTCCTTCTTTTTCGCTAAGAGCAGCACGGTTGATAAACTCCTTGATATTGCTTCCATCCGAGTAAAACTTTTTTAGCAGGCCTCACTTATACATCCAAAGGAATTTTCCATACTCATCTCCTACATAAAACTTACTATTGATCAATCCAGCTAATGCTCTCCTTAGCCTTACCTTCATCTTTGGAGACTTGGTATTGAAGAAGAGAGTCAAAAGGTCTGTTTTTATAACCTTGAGAGTTTTATAGTTAGGAAGCTGGACTTGGTGAGTATAGGCATCAACGATAGTTTTCCCATTTTCCAGAAGAAGTCTTGAAAGATCCTCAAAGCTTGGATACTTTTTGATTTGATAGTAAGCAAAGTTGGTATCCTGACATTGCATGAGGTTGAAAACCAAGCTTAGTCCATCACTACTCTTAGGGACAATTTTCCCGCAGGCACTAGTAATTGGACCAGCAGCAAAGGCTGAAGTATAGTCATTCATCTGAGCATGCTCCAAAATATGCCTTGGAAGGATAGAGAACGTAAAAAAGTAATTATTGTCCGTCGTGCTAGTAGGAAATTTTACCTTAATCTTCCCATCTTCTTTCTCAACACTAATCTCATGATAGGCATTAAGTGACTTGATATTCCACACATTCTGACGAATAATACGGTCATAGGTAAAGAAAATATCGTCTAAGCCTCGATGCTCGCCATCAGACCACGATTTTCCAGTTCCTACTTCAGAAACATAATAAGTCTGATAATCTTGAGTCAGAATCTTACATTGACCGTTCTGTAATCCTTGTTCATTCAGAGTCGTATAATCAATACATGCATCAAAAAGCAAAGATTGATAAAAAAGACTCTGCCCATCATTCCTTAGATAAGGAAGATAAGAAATCTGATCAAAGAATGCCTCGACAAAGGTTCCGCCCTTCTGATTGGTCTTTTCTCCATTCTCGACAAGAAATTGATATCCTAGGATCAGGCTAAATGCCACTCGAACCCCAGCCATAACCCCCAAAAAATAAGCCAACATCCTCTTGGGAGAACTCGACTCATAACTACGGTATCGCATTATCTAACGTAGGGTAAAAACAACACAATAATCACAAAAAGCACACCAGAAATAAGTGCAATTTTCTTAAGCTTTCCTTCCATGGTTTTTTTACTTCAGTATTCATTTCCTCCAGCAGAAGCTCCACCGAGCCCCATTCCAATACCACCTCCTTTTGGAGACTGAAGCAAAACACTTGCTATAAAGACAATCCCAGTAATGAGCATGGCAATGATTAATAAAGTTCTCATATCTATCTAATAAAACAAAGGTAAATCAACACACATTTTAACGATTTGCTTAAAGAATGCAAGTGATGAGAAAATTCCTAGCCCTACAAGCTAAAATAAACCATACACCAATTCTTATAATCGCAGTAAACAACATTTTCTCTAGAGATAATAAAGAGAAAAAAATCAGAACACATAGAGAGCGGTAGGCTTACCTTGAACGGAAAGACGAGTGTCCCTTTTTACTCGACAAAAATGATCATCAAAAAGAAAAAGCTTACCGTTCGCTTACAAAAAATCATAACTATAATTTTCCAAAATGATAACTATGATTTTATAAAATTGAAGTTATGATTTTATAAAATGATAACTATGATTTTTTACCTAAGAAGGAACGAGTCAGGGAGGCAAGAAGTAGCAATTGATCTGTGCTGGCATCAGGAAGAGCTAGACAAAGCAGACACAAAAAAATAAAAAGTTCAATAAGGCTGAAAGCCCGCACTTATTCTCATAGAATGAGCAGTATGAAATGTCCAAATCCAACAAAAAATTTCTTTAGATTGAAAAGTGGGAGTAAAATCATACACTGAGATCAGAATTTTATTCTTGTTAGGGTCTTGATGAAGATTGCACTTATCGCAGCGATGGCTCCCAATAGGGTAATTGGATGCCAAAACCAGCTCCCTCGGCATTATTCTGAAGATCTTCAATATTTCAAAAAGACAACCCTGAATCATACTGTCGTTATGGGAAAGAATACCTTTATTTCACTGGGGAAACCACTCCCGCAGAGGAGAAATGTTGTCATTACTTCTCAGCCGATTCCCTCCCTTGAATGCTATCCAGACAGGGCAAGCTTTTTGGCAGATTTCAAGCCCACAGATCCAGAAGAGCAGGTTTTCATTATTGGAGGAGCCTATACCTATCAGAGCTTTCTTCCGGATGCAGATCTTATCTATCTGACCAAAATCAGAAAAAACTACCAAGGAGATACCTTTTTCCCTAGTTTTGAGTCAGATTTTGTCTGTATTTCAGAGACACCAGGACAAGAGGTAGACTTCCTAATCTATCAAAGAAAATAACTTTTATTTCCTGTACTTTCAATTCATGCAAAGTTATCTCGCTATTGTCAAAAACGTTCTAGACCACGGAGAACGAAAAGACAACAGGACCGGAATCCGCACAAAAGCCATCGCAGGAACCTTTTTTGAGCACAATATGCAGGAGGGCTTTCCTCTTCTGACGACAAAAAAAATCCCTTTTAGGCTTGTAGCTTCAGAATTAGAATTTTTCATCAAGGGGATTACTGACAAGGAGCGACTTTTAGCGAGAAATAACCATATTCGAGACGAATGGTGCTCGCCTGACCGTGTGCCTTATAGTCATGATACTGCGACGCAGGCAGCGATGAAAGCGGAGAGGGAACTTGGACCGATTTATGGCTTTCAGCGGAGGCATTTCGGTGCTAAGTATCAGACCTTTAGTACTAATTACAATCAGCAAGGTGTAGATCAGTTAAAAAATCTGATCCAAACCCTCAAAAAGAATCCTTCTGACAGGAGAATGATCGTCTCAGCTCGGAATCCAATCGATCTAGGACGTATGGCTTTACCGCCTTGTCATTATGGATTTCAGGTGACCGTCATCAATGGAAAACTCAACCTCTTGCGAAATCAAAGATCAGTAGACATCGGATTAGGACTCCCATTCAATATCGCAAGTTATGCGCTTTTACTTCACCTTCTTGCTAAGGAAGCAGGGCTACAAGAAGGGAAGCTGGTTGGATTTCTCGCGGATACCCATATTTATGAGAACCATATTTCTGCTCTTCAGGAACAGCTTACTAGAATACCAAAGCTCCTTCCAAATATAGAAACCAAGCAATGCTCTTCAATTTTTGAACGGGAATACACCGACACCGTAATAAAGGGCTATAATCCAGATGCTTCTTTGCCTATGGATGTCGCTGTCTAAATTTAAAAACTTTTCTTATTTCCTTTGCTATCAACCATGTCAAAACTCAACTTCAAAATCCTCAAGCAAAAAGGGAAAGCCAGAGTCGGTGAAATCACCCTCAATGGAATCACCCTCAAAACGCCGATTTTTATGCCGGTGGGAACCAAAGCCACGATCAAAGGTCTGATTTTAGATCTTTTGCAGGATCCGCACTATATTGGAAGTCAAATTGAGCCGATCAAGCTCATTCTCGCAAATACCTTTCATCTCTACCTTCGCCCAGGGAGTAAAATTGTCCAGGCGGCTGGAGGATTGCATCAGTTTGAAAACTGGAAAGATGGACTGATTCTGACTGACAGTGGTGGGTTTCAGGTTTTTTCTCTTGGTTTAGCAAATCAAAAATTCAATGACCAAAAACATACCCACAAAGTAGGAATAAAACTGACCGAAGAGGGCGTAAAATTCCGCTCGCCTTATGATGGAAGTAAGCATATCTTTACCCCAGAAAATGTGGTAGATACCCAATGTGAACTTTGATCTGACATTATGATGGTACTAGATGTTTGCTCCCCTGCTGGTTCTGACAAGAAAACCATAGAAAAGCATATTGCTATGACCCATCGTCGAGCCAAAAGAGCTTTTGAACATTTCAAGCCGAAATATGAAGAGGCAAGAGGTGTGCTGTTCCCTATCGTGCAAGGAGGGACGTATCTCGACCTCAGAACCCAATCCGCAGAATATCTTTCTCAGTTCGCTTGGGACGGAATTGCTATTGGTGGGGTGAGCGTTGGAGAAAGTAGAGAGCTGATTGAGCAGGTGATTGCACATACTGCACCACTTTTGCCAAATGAGAAGCCAAGATATTTGATGGGTGTAGGGACTCCAGAAGACCTGCGTTTTGCGATAGAACAGGGAGTAGATATGTTTGACTGCGTCGCAGCAACGAGACTTGGAAGACATGGAATCGCCTTTTCTGACCAAGGGAATATTAAAATTACAAATTCTGACTTTAGAACTGATTTCTCTCCTTTGACTGAGAACTGTGATTGCTACACTTGTAGAAACTTTAGCAAAGCTTACCTCTGCCATCTCATCAGAGAACAGGAAACGCTCTGAGGAAGCCTTGTCGGACTGCATAATATCGTGTATTTGAACCGTATTTTAGAGGACTGGAAAAAGAAATTTTTGGAAGAAAATTAAACAGTGGAAGTCTGATTTTTATCTTTTTGTTTCAAAAGAGATTTCAGCTCATCAGCTAGTTTTTGAGCAATTTTCTTTTCTCCAGAATCAGGGAATAATGGCTCTAGTGAGATAAATTTTTTTCCTTTATGATGCCTGAGATAAACAGATCCTTGGAGGTTGGGATAATCTTTTTGGAGTTGCTCAAGGTAAGGAAAGATCACTTCATCAGACAGCTGAGCAAGATTGTGAAAATACAAAAAGGTTCTTGTGTGATTCTTCATTCTTACAACTCATTCATCATAAGTTTTGCTATTAAAAAGCGTCATCATTTCCATATAGCGCATGGTATCAAGATTCGGAATGAGGATTTCTTTCAGATTTTCTTTGGTTGGGGGAGTATTACTTCAGCTTCACGGCTGAACAGGAGGCTGATTAGTGGTCTTGGGATTGTTTAGAGTCATAACCTTGCTTTGTAAAGAATAAAGTTATCAAAAGTCTATAATTCAAAGTTTATTGTCTGGAGTGGTGATAAGGTTGTGCAAATTGGGATCTGGATGCTTAGGAAAATGCTTGAGGAAAAAATTATAGGCTAGTTCAAGTGTTGTTCACTTCTTACTATCCCCATAAAGCTGTGTGAAAACTGTGGGATCCGGCTCCCGGACCCCATCAAACTCTTTAATAAAACTTGATATCATTATTGTAGGATCAGATTCCAACATTCCAGGGTTGATAAATTCCTTCTGAAATGCTTTTTTTCATATTTTAGGTAGCAAATCTCTTTCTATAAGATGAAGATAATTTGAGATCATTTTATCACTGATATTCTGTTCTTTACAATTTTCATACAGCGTCTTGTCTGATTTGATAAGAAGGTTGTCTGAAGTTCAAAAAGCAAAATGTCTTTCAAAGAAAGGAGAAAAAACTGATCTCATGATCTCAAATCGTAAAGTTGTACCAGGGATTTTATCCATAACAATAATTGGTATTTCTCATTGATATATTTCCAAAAGGCGGGGAAACTGAAGGGTCTTAAGAATAGCTTGTTGTTTTTTGATCGTTTCAATGTTAGAAACATCGCTTTTTGCCCCTACATTTTTTTGTCATGAAAGTGTAGAATAAAGGTTAAAGCCTGTTGGATCAGTAACAATACTGAGATAGTTTTTATGCAGTTTCTTGACCCAGGTATCATATTCAAGAATGAACTTTTTTTGGAGCTTTATTTCAGCTTTCACTTTGTTTTTGATATTAATATCTTGAGAATCTAGATATTCAGGATGAGGTAACTTTACGACATAAACTCATTTCCCGTCTTTTTGGATTTCAAATACACTCGCCCAAGCCCCCTCACCGATCTTACGAAGAGAAAAATCCTGACCAATTTTCCTGCGGATCGCTTCAAATGCTTCTGCATAAGGAAAAATATCAGCATAATCCTTAGGATCATACTTCAACCGTTCTAAATCTTTGGGATTTAGCTTCAATCATTCTCAATGAGAGGAAAGATGATTAGTTGGCATCAAAAAGTAATGAGGTAAACTACACCTCCAGTATAGTCAAAAAAAGGGAAATGTCAAAACTTACCGCTTTTTCTTCCCGCTAATTTTCAAGGTTCCGAGTTCTGAAAGGAGCAAGACGAGCTCTTTCTGGGTTGCCTCATTTTCTTCTTCCAAAAAGCTGTCCCCATGCCAAATGGCAATGTGTAATCCATGATAGCTACCGAGAATTTTGCGAAGCTCTTGTCTGTCAAGAACCGTAGTTTTGAGTCTCTTACTAATAGAGGCAAAAAGCTGCTCTTGGTTCAGAATTTTATGTCCATTGAGAATAAGGCGGTTATTAGGCAGTGCGGGAAGCATCTTGGGCATTTGAAAATATAAATATTCCTACTATAGTTTCTGGCTAGCAAATTGCAATCTTTTTAATTTTTTTATTTCTCTTTCAAGATCACGCTTGTCTCTCAAATAATCAGCAAAATTATAACTTGAGAACAGAGGTATCTTTAGCTAACAGAAGCTCCATTGATAGCAGCTTTAGCAAGACGTATTTTGAGCGTATTATTTTAGAAACGTGGAAAAGTTTTTTTAAATCGATTGCTGATACTCTTGAGTTTCCCTAAAGATCCCAAGCCAAAAATCAGATTTTTCTTCTATTTAAAAGTTTTGAAAACACTATTGTGAAAGGCGTGGTATGAAATATTAATTTTTGACTATCCCACGATCAGAGATAAGATCTTCATAAGCGAAAATGTTGTTTTTCCCTCAGAGCATTTTTTGATAAAAAGTCTGAACTCTAGTAGCACTTTTGAAGAGTTCTTTTAAGTACTTCTCTTCAGCTTTGTCTCAGGTTTCTAATTTAATATTTGGGATATCTTGCCAGTTTGGACCAAAATACTTACTAAAAATCTGATCTTTAGAACTATGCTTATTTACATTCTGAATCCAATTATACAAAGAAGAAACCGGGATATCATTAAATTTAATTCCGTTATTTTGATTTTTTATTGATAAGATTAGAGATGGATAACTCTCAAGATTAGTTGCATTAGCCTGTTCCTTGAGTTTGGTTTTTTGAGATTCGTTCATTGAAAGAGCTCCAGTCTCTATTCCAATGTCTCTATAAAATGCTTTTAATCTTTCTGTTTCTTCAGCCTCTAGTTGTCCCTGCTTATTTTTTATAAGTGTGCTAGGAATGTCTTTGGCCTGTTTTAATCCAATCTGACCAGCTGGTGTTGGAATAATCCCTACATTCCCAACGACTTTTTCAGCAGTTTCCATAACACCACTGGTTAGTTTATCAATTCATCAGATTTTTGTTTTTCCAGATGAAAATGCGAGCTTAACAAAATACCACATTAGAGCAAGTGTCATAAATGCAAGCATAATATCTTTGAAGGATTTTGTCCCATGATAGAGCGCTACTTTTGCATGTTCTCAAATGGTAAGTTCCGATTGATAAGAATTAATACTTCTCGCTTGATCACTGGTTATAGTTTCAGAGACTTTTACACTTCCATTGTCAAACTCAGAAGATCAGTTATCTTGTGACAAAAAGAACCCTTGAAGAATGACAACAAAAAGAATCATAATACTGATCCATAATGCGAAAAATACAGGTTTAAAAACAAGTACAATCATATCTCCAAGATTAAGAGCCGGTGTAGATAAGTTCAATTTTAATCCCAAAAAATCTTCTATTAATTTTTTTCTAGACAGTAGGACAATAATAGGACTTGCCGCAATAAAAATCCGCAGATAAAGCAGTCTAATAATAAGCACAGCAACCAAAACCAAAAGCGAAAACGCATAAAGGATAATCATTCCTGAGCTCAGAATAAGACTGATAATTGCTTTTGAAAACATCTCGATACAATTAGTAGGATTAGCTTCATAGTTTATGATCTGATTTTGGCTCTGAAAGACTGAGAATCCAAGATAGACAAGGGGGCCTCCGAGATTGTCTGATTTAGGTAGTAGCGAATCAATTAAATTTTTCTCAAAATCATCAGGTAATTTTTCCACATCATATTCTTTCCAGAGAAGTTCTTTATCTTTTTGAGAAAATACATCCGCAAATACGTTAATTTCAACCCCCTTAGGTGGCGTCTTAAAAGGTTTTGAAAGAAGAGGATCACTTTTGATGGAAGTGAGAAGAGATTCACGATAATTTGAGTTGGAACTAATCACTTGTGATGGGAAAGAAGAAATCGTTGCTATCCCTATTGTAGAAAAGTCAAGAAGGACCATCACAAGGAATCGGCTCGCTTGGACCAATATACTAGCTATCAAAAGTTCAGTAATGAACGAGGTAGGATTCTTTGCCTTAGTGCTAAAATTAAAAATATAGTTAAAAATACCGATCAAAAATAAAATTCAGATTGTATAGTTTACAAAAGTTCTTGAGATTTGTCGGATTTTTCGGAGAAGTCCATCGAGATGTATAAACTCTCCATAAACAAACGTATTGGTCATCAATTTCCCAGCAATACTACCAAGAATAACCCATACCCAAGAAGCAAAACTTCCTATAACACTCAGAATGGTTTTAAAGGTCTCCAATCCCTTTGTTGTCTCTGTAGTACAAATATCCGCCGCAAAAGCATTCCCAACGAGGAAAAAACTGATCATTACAAGAATGATTCAGATTTTTCGTTGAGAGACTTGCTTTCTTCTAGGCATAAACAACTGAAACAAGAGATAAAATTACTTTCCTTTCACTGTTAATTTTCCGGTGGTAGCATCAAGGGAGTATTGCTTATTTCCAATCTTGATATTTGCATTTTTACTCCATTCTCCGATTCTACCAGATTTCTGTATAGTACCGTCACTCAGAATTGCTTCCATAGCTCACTTTATTTTTGAGGCTTCAGATCATGCTACTTCAGGATCATCCTTCGCACTATTTCATTTATCGAGCTGCCCTTTCCACAGAGTATCAGCCAAATTTGCCATTTTTGTGGCATTTTCTTGTGAGGTATAAGTGCTTGATCTGATTTCATCAAGGTTTTTATAGGTATCAAGTGCGGAATTTACATTATTGTGATCAATGTTAAAGGTTGAAATCGGATCTGCTCCTTCAGTAAAAAAGGCCTTACTTTTTTCCTTAAATGCTTTATCATCATTGCCTTTATCATTATCGTCGGGAGAAAGCCAGTCCTTGAGATTCTTATCACTTTCTTCTTGTAATTTATTGGCAATTTTATTAGGTATAGAGTCTCCTCCAACAGAGGCATTTTTCAGAGTTTGTAGCGAAAGTCATTTGCTACCAATTGGAATAAAAGGAGTGCTCATAAAGGTCTTTTGTCAAAGCTCTTGCAGAGAGGATCAAATTGCTTTCCCAACAGAAGTTTGCTTGATAGCCCAAAAGAGTAGGAACCACGTAATTCCAAGTCCAAAGAGCATAATAACCACCCAAGAAAGGTTGAGGAGCCCATTATTGAGGTGAATTTTGATAAATCCAAGAATTCAGAGTGATTCATCTTTAGGATCGACCTCAAATCCAGAGATATCTTTGAGTACTTTTGCAGTACTAACACCGCCATTGGAGGGACCAGAAGCTTCATTACCTAAGCTGCTTTTTAGCGCACTCATAAAAACTAAAGAAATGCTGACTGCAAAAGAGATTAAGACAGGAGCGATGAGGAGCTTCATGAGTCAATCAATAGAAAGCCATTCAGGAAGAGCTTTTCCTCCAAAAATTTTCAATAGTGCAATAAATGGAGATAGAGCGATTGCTATCCAGAGAATCCCGACTCTCGCAAAAAGTACAACTACCAGAGCTATCAATGGTAAGATTAAAAGCACAGAAAATCCTGTATTGATCAGTGCGAGAATAAAGAGCTGCCACACTCACAAATCCTTGTATCCCGAAAGATCAGCAAAATTAAACATATTTGAATACAGAGAAACAAAAGGTCAAGTCATCGATTTTCCCTTATTGATGATGGTAGAAAGGGAAATATCTGTTTTATCATACAGACATTTATATTTAGCTTTATCTCATTCTCACTCCGCTTTCGCAGGAACAAATCAAAAAACATCACAGTCAGCTAAACCATTACCTTTATAGCCATATTTCGTATCTCCCTCTTGATATCCATCAACTTGAGTTGCAGAGGGAGTTTTCCCTCCACTATTTACCAAAAAAGCTCATGGGCTAATAGGGTAAATCATCCCTCATGCAATTAGCTTTTTGACTTGGTCTTCCGAGCTTCTCTCTAGATCTCTAACAAACGACTTTAATTTTTGCTGATAATTAGCTTGCTTTTCTCCGCCAGTACGTTCAAATTCCACAAAAGAATAAAGGGCTCAAATATGTGAACAATAACCAGGAATCATTGTCAGCTTTTTAAATCATCCAGATCAATTGCTTCCTGTAAGTGAATCAAACGCCCTTCCTACGATAAACTTTTGTTTTTGAACTTCTGCAATTTTACACGGAGCGATATAGTTTGTATCTTTGTTGTTTTGTTTGGTTGTCCAATAAGTGACAATCGCTTGATCGACGGTTTTATCTTTCTGGAGTCCCTCATCTCCAAGGTTGAGCAGGACATTAGTGGAAAGCAGCCTCACATCATGTACTTTTTCATCAAGCTGTGTAATAATGCTCGTCGGGATCCCTCCTACAGAATATGTCAGAATTGTCGAAAGATCTACCAGCACCATCATAATAAACCACGTTGCTTGGATTAGCACACTTGCAAGGAGGGTTTTCGTGATAAGTTCGGTAGGCGAGCCAATTTTATTAAAAAATCATAGCGATCGAACCTTTTTAGACGGAGAAAGATTATAGTTTAAAACTCAGATCAAAAATATCAATCCAAGTGCATAGTTTGAAAAAGTCCTTACAATCTGCCAAATCTGCCAAAGTGAGGCATCCAATCACATAAAAGAGCCGTAGATAAGCTGATTATCCATCGCCAATCCAGCAAGTGCTACCAATGGTCGGAGAATAACGTATGCTACATTAGCGACGACCTGAAGCAGATTTCCCCATCCGATAAGCAGCTCTGTTGTTTGTTCTCCATTGCCAATACTATTTGCGGAGGTGTATAGCGATGAAAATACAAAGATAACGATCAAAAAAACACCAAAAATTTTCAAAAATCTCCCTACTTTTTGCTGTGAGTAAAGCTTCTTTCATGATTGCTCTCATCCACAAACCATCACAAAATATAATCAACTAAAGTAATCACCTAAGTATATGCAAAAAAATCTTAATCACAAAAAAATACTGAATTTCCGACGAGATGATCTTGCCAAACCAAGAAAAAATGATGATTTGTAAAGATTAAAAATCCTCTACCCAGAAATCATTATTTTCAGAAAAGAGCCTCGTTTTATCATCTCCTCAAAAAAGAATATAAAACACAATAGTCTATTTTCCTGCCAAATTCTCCCTTGCAAATCTTCTAACCTTTCCCTATACTTACCAAAGTTTATTTCACTTTCATTGCAAATGAAAATAGGGCTTATCGGAGCAACAAACGCAGGAAAATCTACACTTTTCAACCACCTCATCGGGCAGTTTAGGGCAATAGTGACCGATATTCATGGTACGACAACCGATATCATCACACATCAGATTGATGTTGACGACCTAGGAAAGTTAACATTTTTTGATAGTCCAGGATTGCATGATTTTTCAGATGAACTGCCTTTTATTGAAAAAATTGTGAAAGAATCAGATTTATTGCTTTTTGTAATTGATGATACGGTCGGAGTTTCGGCAAAAGATCAGCATATTCTTTCGCTCATTACGGAGAATGACAAGAGAAATCAGACTTTTCTTGTCGTTAATAAGCTAGATGTAAAGCGGAAAGCTAATGAATGAGATCTCGCAATTAGTGACTACTTTATTCTAGGGCTACAAAAAGTCATCGGAATTAGTGCAAAAAAGGAGAGAAATCTGGAGGAATTGGAGGATTCGATCAAGGAATTTGTGAGAGACTGGAAAGATAAACATCCAGATGTCCAGGAGCCAGATCTCCCTCAACAGCGTGGAATCGGAATCGCAATCGTCGGTAAACCAAATTCTGGAAAATCTACGCTACTCAATACTTTAGTCGGACACGAACTGGCAAAAGTTGAGGATAAATTAGGGACGACAAGGGATTACCTCATCGGACAATTCAAGTCCCAGTGAAAATGGTATACCGTCTACGATACTGCTGGCATCAGAAAAAAAGGGAAAACCCACGGTATCGAAAAAATCGCATACGACAAAACCTCAAAAATGCTCGAGTTTATGAGACCGATTGTGATTTTTATGGTGGATTGTACGCAAGGAATCACGCATAGAGATATGACACTTTTGCAGGAAATGACAATGTTGGGGCTTCCAATGATTTTTGCTCTCAATAAGGCTGATCTTGTAAAAAAGGAGGCGATTGATGCAATGGTAAAAGGTGCTCAGTCTTACCTAGATTTTGCAAAACATATTCCGATTATTCCACTTTCAGCACTGAATGGGGACGGAATCGGGAATCTCCTCAGAATGGTGCAAAGGGTGCATCAAGAAAATCAGAAAAGAATCTGAACTACTGAGCTCAATCGTCTTCTTTCCCAAGAACAAATCCAGAGGCCAGCTCGCTTCACCAAAAATAGAACCTGTAAAATCATGTATGCGACGCAGATAGAGGTTGATGCTCCGACATTTATGGTTTTTGTGAATCACAAAGCAAGGGCGAATTTTTCATTCAAGAAGTGGATCGAAAACGTCCTGAGGAGAGCTTTTTGATTCGTGGGAGTCCCTATCGTCATCAAATTCCGTGAGAGAGGCGAGGGACAAGAAGAGAGGTCTGCACCGGGAGTTTCGCTCAAATCTCTTCGTAAGGAGCAAAAAGCCCGTCAAGAAACAATCAATAGAAATGCCATGAAAATCCTAAAAAAAAGAAAAAAGAAAGCTGACTAATGGCAGGAGTAGTGCCTTTAAAAGCGGATTATATCCAAGTATCAGGCTTTTTATGTCAAAGGGTATCCAGAGTAAGCCATCTTGTAGTTACATTCTAGAAAAGCGGTCAAAATTTGACAAACAGAAATTTTGCGGTATAATAAAGGAGAATAATTTTATTTTCCAGAGCAAAATTAAGAGATGGCATACAATAATTACAGTAGCTATTCTACAAGTACCCTAGATGCTAAAGATAAGCATTCAGAAGCAGAGCTAAGAAAGATGGATGAAGCTGAGCTCAAAAGACAGCTAAAACTCGCAATTGATGGGAACGATAACGCCTATCTCAATCTTGTAAAGAAAGTTTTAGACGAGAAGATCAAAAATAATGCAAATAGTATCAATGATTTTCAATCGGCAGAAGGGGCAAACCAGACGATGAAATCAAAGTGTGAAGCAATCCAAAATATGCCCGATACAACGCCTGCAGAAAAGGATGCTAAAAATAGTGCCATAAAGGATTTCTTTAAAAATGAGATGAAAAACTGGACTTCAAAGGTAGATAATATCATCGATTTTGCTAAATCTCAAAAATGTGAGGCAGACAGGTTGAAGAATCTGTTTGAAGGTGCGATAACTAAAAATGTAAAACTCAAAGAATCTCTGCCTTTTGGGAAACGGGGAAGATTAAAAAGAATCTACCATCAAGTGCAAAAAATCAAAGAAAAATACCCAGAAGATCGAGGAGAGCGTGTTCTTTTTCACCTAATGTCACTTACGCGCAAAAACTACACAGGCATGCTTCAACGATGGAGGAGGAACATAAGAGCAGGGGCAAGGCGAAGAAAGTATTCAAAAGATATTGATGGGAATCTTGCAGTTATCAAAGAAAAAATAAAGCCAGATCCAAAAGATGGTGTTGTAGGAACCTTAGTAAAGGAACGTCTCTCTCATCTCATAGAAGAGGCTAAAGATCATTATTTTGAGAGCCAACGCAAAAGTATCTATGGATAAAAAACAAACTTTTAAATCTTGATAATCATAGCTCATGTTGAAAAATCTAGCAGAAGCAAAAGAGTTTGCAGTAGAGAAAATCGAAGAAATCGTGGAAGATAAGCTTTCCGATCGGGAAAAAGACCTTATAGAATTTAAAATTGAAGATGATTTTTATCATAAGCTTGAGGAGATTGTCTCAGATGAAGAGATAGAAAATGCTGGATTAGCATCGCAGGAAGAATTAGATGCTTACCTTTTTACACATGTCCCGAATTATAATGCTATTTTAGAGGACGTCACTGCTAACTTCCTCACTGAATATATGAATGCAGAGTTTTCTGAGGAAGAAAAGGAATAAAAATCAGAATTTAAAAGCTATTTTACCCATTACAAAGAAAAAGATGCCACATCAACACCTAGAAGAAACCCATGAAGCAGATTTTCTCAATGATCTGCTTTTAGAAGCTGGTTTTGATCCGCAAAAAGATGATTTTGAAGAGCTTAAGTCTGACATAGAGCCTATCCTTATGGATAGAATTATGATGAAGGTTTTTGAGACACTTTCCCCAGCTCAAAGGAAGGATGTTATGAAACTTTTTGATGCAGGAAAAGAAGCAGAAGCACTAGAAAAAATAGAAAACCTGATTCCAAACTACGATGATTTTTTGGCTCAGATTTTTGAAGATTTTCGTGATGAATATCTGAGAAATCTTGACATAGAAGACTAATTTTACTTTTTTTATATCCAAGATGGGAAAAGCCATAACGAGTATTGGAAGGAGTGTTGGAAATGGTCTTGCTGGAGTGCCAAGAACGCTGGGAACATGAGGGATTGCACTGCTAGACACATTGAGGGGCGCAGGAAATATATTTACAGATATTGGTCAGATCACTAGAAATACTGGAGACCAGCTAAAAGAGGTGCTTCTCTCTTCACGAAATACTGGGAAGCGATATAATAAACTCGTCCAAGTCCCTGCTGGTGTGGGAATCGGAATCGGAATGCTTTGAGAAGCCGTAGTAAGAGCCACACTTAATCCCATAAAAAACGCTTTTCTCAATGTCCGTGACATCGCAGGGAATTTTTTCAAAAATATCGGGAATACAATCGGTCGTGTTTTTGACTCGAAAAAGCCAGTTTCAGACTTTTCTTTCGAGCATCTAAAAACTAAGGAGCCAAGCAAGAATAATCGAATCTCTAATCTAGCTCGACGAAGAAAAAAGAAAAAACCTGACTCCAACTAATACTTTATTTATTACCTCAATCCATTATGCCATCCAAAAATTCTTTCAATAAACTCTGAGGCATATCCTCTTCCGTCAAAAATGCTGCAAAAACTCTTGCCGTATCAGCGGTGCTTGCAGCGAATCTTTCCTCTTGTTCTGTCTATGATTCTAAAATAGTTACCCTAGATCCAAAGGGAGAATCGGTTACTTTTTCGGTAATTTACAAGGGATACAAAGACGGTCATCAGGACTTTGCTGTAGAAGTCAAGATCAAAAAAACCTGAGAAAATAGCTTTGAAGCCGAGATCGATCAGGCAGGAGAATCCTATTTATCAGAAGATAATTATAAGGCAGAGAATCCTGATGTTCTCCTCCAGAAGATTGCTGATGATATTGCAGAGCAGGTTCCTATGAATACGAGAACAGGATATGAAGATATGTTACGTAAGATCCATGAAAAAACTGCTTTTGTAGCTGAAGAATACAAAAAGATGCTTAATGAGTGATCCTCTTCAGCAGAAAAGATCGAAATCAGCTATAATCCTCAAGAATAACCCATTACATAAGCAAAAAATAATTACAAAAAAAGAGGTATCCCGCCCCTCTTTTTTAGATAAGAAAAGATTACTTTTCTTTCCAAAATTTTCGCATCATGTTGGCAGCTCCGTTTGGTCGCATATGCCCACCCTCAGAATACTTACAAAATACTACAGGAGCTTGAGGGAGACAGTTTGAATATCTTACGCAGTCCATCCCATAGGAGTTCTGGTAAACTTCTGTTTCTGGTCAGCATTGGTTCTGTTTGAGATATTTATCACGGATTTGCTCCCCTCATGCAAAAGATGCAAGGTTATCATTCGGATTATGAAAGATGATCGCAGAAGTCGGTGCAGAACACTCAGGGAATGGCATGGGGCTTCCTGCCACGATACCAACACCATGGATATTGCTTGCTCTCGCACATCCGAGCATGTTGGTAAATCGCCCACCCAATGAGTGTCCTACCACGTATACTTCACTCGGATCAATACAATAGTGCTCAGAGATTTCATCCAAAATAGCATCAAAAAGCTGATAATCTCTTAAATTTCATACTTTATCTCACGGATCTCTTCGATTCCTCTGAGGACCTTCCTCTGGCAGTCCTGCTGGATAAACGGTAATCAAATTCCCATCACTAGCCTCCTCAATTCCATAATACCCCAGTCCATCATTAGAGCTGGTGCGTCCATGAAAGGCAAACACTAATTTTGCAGGTTGAGAAGGAGTATAATGCTGTCCTACATGAGTAATAAAGTGCCTTTCAGTTCCATTAATCATTACGGAAGAAGGTGCGCTAGCAGGTTGTGATTTTCAGCAGCCAGGAGAACGAAAGTTACGGTTATAATCTCGACTTCCTGATTGTCCTTTGAGGAGCATTATTGCTAAATGAGCCATCATCTCACGACTAAATGCCTGTTCTGGATAGTAAGCATATTGAGAAAAAATCGAATGCTGATGCACAAAATCAAGATACTTTGCATACCAGAAGTTTGAATCGACATTTCTCGTTTGGATTTTAAAACCTTCGATCGCCATTTTCAGCCCTTCCACAAAAGTAACTGTCTGATTCGGCTTAAATGTGCCATCATCATAGCCCTTTACGATTCCCATAGCTTTCGCAGTGCATACGATGTCCACAAACCAATCTTCTTTAGCGACATCAAGAAAGCAAATTTCATGTTCTCCTGCTGTATCAATATTCGCAGAAAGTAAGATGATTTTTAGAAGCTCTGCACGGGTAATTGCCTGCTTTGGCTTAAAACTCCCATCAGGATAGCCTTTTACAATATTGAGGCTCGCCAACTCAGTAATGTCCTGCTTGTAAACACTCTCTTGAGTATCAGTAAATTCAGCAGCTGTTGCAACTCATAAAGTCCCAATAAGCATACAGAAGCCCAAGATCAGCTTTTTCATCTTATTTTTATAGAAAATAAATCCGTCAAAGCATACATATTCCCTCTCTCTTGTCAAATAAACTCATACATCAGACAAAAGAGATTGATATTTTTCTCCAAAAAACTAATCTCCAGATATACTAAATCTCAAATGTACCTAATACTATAGTTCCTAATACAATACCTATGCTTGCTCAAGATCGCTTATTTAAGATTCTAGCTGATGCTCCTTCTCATACGAATCTGACCAAACCTATAGAGGACGATTTTTTCCTGATTACAAAGACGCCACCTGAGGGATTCATGCATAGAAAGGCAAAGTTTTGAACCTGTGCACACCTCTCTCTAAAAGCGGTAATCGAAGGGAAGGGAGGCACTACAAAACCGATACACGAGTATTCTTCTGGACGACGGTCCAGATTGACTTATCTAATGACTCCACGAGGTCTCAAAAAAATCCTAAGAAGATATGGACTCAAAACGAGAGTAATACAGGCAAGAAATCAGACCGCAGCATCAAAAATCACACTGCTCAAAGAGGAACTCAAAAAATGACCACTCATCTTACTGATAGGAAACGGACTAACAAGTAAACTGTCTTTTTCTTGGGTGAAGGCGTTTACGCATTGGCATTATATTACTTTGCGAGGATACAACGATAGAGAGCAAATTTTTTACGTCTATGATTCGAATACCAAAGGAGCGACAGAGCAATACCTTATGAAGGGAACGGTGAAAATTCCCTATGCAGTACTCCTCAAGTCTCGATCCTTTGGTGCTTCTAAATTATTGAGAAATTATGCAATCGGTGTTGAGTATTAGCTTTTTAAATTCTTTGCCGTCTTCAGAATGCAAAATCTTCAAGCAAAAAAGAAAAAATATGCTGAATTGATAATCCAGTTTGGACTCCATTTACAGCAGGGACAAAATCTTTTGATCAAAGCTCCTATTGATGCTTTTGATTTTGTTAAACTGGTAGTAGAAGAGGCATATAACGCAGGAGTAGATCAGATTTTTTATCAATGGAGGAGTGATGAACTTGATCTTTTGAAATATCAAAAGGCTTCAGTCGCAAGCTTTGGAAAACCGCTTCAGCGATTAGAAGATGGCTACGCTACAGAACTTAAAAAAAATTGTGCGGTGCTGACCTTATTTTCCGAAGACCCTTTTCTCTTTAGTCAAGTGCAGCCAGAGTTGCTCAATAAGGAACTTCAGGCGAGAAGAGCTGCTCGTAAAGCACAGCTAGAACTCATTTCCTCAAATGCAACCAATCGATTGATCGCTGCCGTTCCAAACCTATGACGGGCAAAAAGTTTATATCCTGATCTTTCTGCGGAAGAGAGTATTGAAAGATTACGAAGTCAGATTTTTGCCTTGGTAAGAATCGATCACGAAGATCCCATCGAGGCTCGGAAACATCATCTTCAAACCTTGCAGTCACACGCTCAAAAACTCAATCACTATGCATTCAAGAGATTGCATTACCATGCCGACAAGACGGAATTAACAGTAGAGCTTCCTACTGGACACCTTCGACTTTGTGCTTGAGAGAAAACGCAGTCCTGAATTTTGTTTTGTCCTAATATGCCTACAGAGGAGGTCTTTACTGCTCCTCATAAATATGGCGTAAATGGAACTTTAGGAGCGACTTTGCCACTCTATTACAACGGAAAACTGATTGAAGATTTCGGTTTTACATTTAAGGATGGGGCTGTTGTCGACTTCTACGCCAAAAAGGGATACGAAACGTTGAAATCCCTTTTAGAAACCGATCCTTGAGCAAGGAGACTTTGAGAAGTTGCTATTGTGCCTATGAGTTCTCCAGTATGTCAGTCAGGTTTGATTTTTTTCAATACCCTTTTTGATGAAAATGCAAGTTGTCACTTTGCTCTGGGAAACTCCTATCCTACAACGATCAAGGATGGCATAACTCTTGATGATGCAGGCAAAGAAAAGGCAGGGATGAACCAAAGTATTACACATGTAGATTTTATGGTAGGAGACAAAAGCTTGACTATAACCGGAGAAACTACTTCATGAGAAGAGATTGCTTTTTTCGTTGATGGAGAGCGGAAAATTTAAGCTTTTTTTAAGCTAGATAGTTATAGTTCTTAGATTTTAGCTATTGCTCCTACAGGTCATGCGAAACTCCCTCACAACCTCCAAAAAAATTTCACTTCAGTTTACAATCTTTTCGGCAATTCTGCTCTGTGTTTTTGGGATTTTGGTAAATATCATTTTTTTCCTCAGTTGGTATGCATTACGAGATCCGGAACGTCCTCGTCATGACGACGATGATGAATCCTCTTTTGCCGTTCATATCCCTCTTCATAAAGAGTTTCCTCGCCATGAGCTCCGTTTTGATCCGGATGATCCAGAGGTCGAAGAGTTGCTGGATGCAAAACTCTGGAATTGAGTGGCTAAGCTCGACGATTATTATCTTCATTATGTCATAGCGTGAGATAAAGTCATTATCCGCAATATTTCTTCACAGATAGAAGCTCAGATGGCACTACTTCAGGTAACTTTGGCTCTTATTCTAGTAGGATCAGCTTTCGCATATGGTTTTTCTTTTCTTTTTGTGAAAAAAGCACTTAAAAAGCTTAAAAAACTGAATCAAGCTCTAGAAAAACTAGACATTGATCATCTAAATCAACCACTCTTAGTCGAAGGCAATCCCAAGGATGAAATCAATAAAGTGAGTCAAAAATTTAATCTTGCACTAGCTAAAATCCAAAGGCAAACTCTAGGGCTCAAGGATTTTATCAAAAATGCCTCTCATGAGCTCAAAACCCCGCTAATGACGATTTTTACGCTTTCAGACTTGGCAAGGAAGACCAAGGATTATGAGGTGATCATCAAAAAGATTAAGGCAGAAGCGAAATCTATGGATCAGCTTTTAGAAACACTCCTTCTTATCACGCAAATCGAGGACAAAACGGAACTTCCCAAGCAGGAGCTTAACCTTTCTCAGAGCTTAAAAGGACTCTTAGAGCAGTATCAGCTTACCTATCAGGAAAAAAATCTGAACTTCATCTCTGATTTTCCTCTATCACTCACAAAAAAAGTGCATCCTCAAGGACGAATCACGATCGTAAGTAATCTTCTCTCTAATGCTTGTAAGTTCACGCCTCAAGGGGGAACGATTCAAATTTCCCTCAATGACCAAGAATTGAAAATTTCTGATACGTGACCAGGAATCTCTAAGGAGCAACAAGAGAAAATATGGGAGAGGTTTTGGCAGGCTGAAGAATCACATACCGATACAAAAAGCTTCGGACTTGGACTCTATCTAGCACAATTATTTACGCAGAAACAGGGATTTCAGCTTGCAGTTTCAAGTGTATTGGGGCAGGGCACTACTTTTATCTTAAAATTTTAAGGATGGGTTTCTCTCTTTTTTTGGTAGAAGATAACGTAACGATCTGAGAAAATATCAAAAAATATTTTGAACTTGATGGACACGCTGTTTTGCGGGTTCAAAACGGAAGCTATGCAAATGAAGTAGTAAAACATCAGACTTTTGATCTAATTTTACTGGATCTTATGCTTCCCGGGACAGATGGAATCGCTATCGCAAAAACAATTAGAAAAATCCAGCCTCAGACGCCAATTTTGATGATGACAGCAAAAGGGCAGTTGGAAGATAAATTGGAGGGATTCGAGGTGTGAGCTGATGATTATCTGGTAAAACCCTTTGATCTTGAGGAATTAGAGGCGAGAATTTTCGCACTGATGAAAAGAGCTCCTCAAAGGACATCGCTAGTATTTGGCGATCTTACACTGGATCTTTCTCAGAAAAAAGTTTTTAAAGCAGGATCAGAACTGAAGTTTTCTCTCAAGGAATTACAGATTTTAGAGTTGCTAATGAGAAACCACGGGATCGCAGTTTCTAGGCTAGAAATCATTGAAGAAATTCGATGAGGAGAGGCTGGTTTCCAAGAAGACGGTAAATTAGATGTCTATCTTTCTACAATCAGAAAAAAAATCTGAAAAGATTCCATAGAGACGGTAAAAGGGTTTTGATATAGGCTCAAAAACTAGATTTCTATAGCCGTGTATAGATTTAAGATTATTTTAAGGTAAGAGGGTATACTCCCCCTCGCTTGCAGGCCCCCAACCTTGGGGATTTACATTCAAGTCTTACCGATGAAAAGTAGCAAATTCCTTGCCTCAGTGGTTGCATTTTCAGTGATCACGATGACGGGGTTCTCTTCCCGAGCAGCAACAATAGAGAGTTTTGAGGCGCCTAGTTTTCCTTATCTCCGTCCAAATCTAGAAGCTTCTCAAAGTCAAAAATCTGAATCAACAATCTGGAGTCAGCTTTCACTTAGTGAAGAAAAAAAGAATCAGCTTGACGCACTTCTCCAGCAGCTCAAAACAGAGAGGAGCACTTACCAGGAACAGCGAGAAAAGGCAGCTACCGATAGAGAAAAAATCCTCCTCAAAATGCAATGGGAGGCGAGAAAAATGGAGATCAGAGATGCTATCCTAGACTTAATCCCAGCGGCTCAGAAATTGCAGATTCAGAAAATATTGTCCAGGTGAAAGAGTGGAGTAGTAGCAATGAGTCTCGCACGGATCAACTATGCCACGCTCACTGAGAATCAGAAGTTGCAGTTGGCAGAAATTATCAGAATATACAAAGACAAGCTCAAAATTCCCTTCACTTCAGAGAGCCAAGAAAATACTACTGAAGAGCAGATAAAACTCAAACAGCAAAAGGATCAAATTATTATCGAACTTTTCAAGAATCTTGCCCCTTTTGTTGCTCCAAATAAACAGGCAGAGTTTCAGCAGTTCCAATCGCAGAATTTCCTTTCGCTTCTTGAAGAGGAAGGGAAAAAGCAAAAAAAAGGGAAAAAGAATACGCTAAAAGGTGAACAATTAGGCTTCTTGTGGGGAATGCTAGATGAAAATAGCCTAACAGACGAACAAAAAGAAGAGATTGCTCTCCTTCAGGTCCAAAAACAGCAAAAAATGGAGCAAATCCTCCAAAGATTGCCAACAGCTTCTGAAAAAGAAAAGACTGAATTAGAAGAGCAGTTGAAGCAAATTAATAGCGATTTCCTTATGGCACTAAAAGCGTATATTCCCGCAGATAAAGTATCAGAGTTTGAAGCTTTTATAGAGGAAATCCCAACTTGGAATCAGAAAGCTGAAAAAAAGCCTGCTTCACTAAAAAAAGAAACCGCTGCTTTAGCAGCCTAAGATACAGCTACAAAGATGAAAAGAATAAAAAGACTGGAAGATGGAGGACATTATGCCTCCATTTTTCAAAGTAAAAAATATGCCTGGTTTCCTTAATCGCGCATAAGAAAATCTCTTACAACGCTAGAGGATAATACATGAGAACTATCTCAGAAAGTGCAGAAATAAGGTGTTATTTTGCTAGTTTCCCTAGCCAGCTTAAAATACAAATATGTCAAGTTTAATCCCTTCTTGAGTGTTGAATTTTTTTGAAAAAAAAGACAATTTAGAGTATAGTTAAGATAATCTGAAAGACTGAAAGGTATCAGCATTTCATACTTTTATTCTTATGACATATATCCAAATGAAAGCAGAAAAAAACCATATTCCTCTTATTAGTATCAAGGAAATGACTCGAGGATACTTAGACAGTAAAAGAGTCCTTTTCAAAAAATTTAACCGAGAATTAGAGAAGGGGGATTTTACCGTCATTACAGGGAAATCAGGAACCGGAAAATCAACGCTAATGAAATTTTTGATTTGACAGATTAAACCCCACAAAAAGACCGTTTACTACAAAATGGAGGATATGGCAGAGTTTTCTGATGCAGAAATTCAAAGATATAGGAGAAAAATCTGAATTATTTTTCAGGATTATCAACTGATTAGTAGTTTAAGCCCCAAAGAAAACGTGATTTATCCGCTTGTGCTAGAAGGCCTTTCTCTCGCAGAAATCAAAAAAAAGTATGATGCAGTAAATACTTTACTTGATATTTCCGCTATTGAAACCAAGGAAATTAAGAAACTCAGTGGAGGAGAAAAGCAAAAAATCGCGATGGCAAGAGCAATCATTCATGCCCCAGACTTTATTATCGCAGATGAACCGACAGGAAACTTAGATTATGAAAATTCGCTTCAAATCGCCGATATTCTCATAAAAGCAAATCAGATCGGAAATACTATTGTCCTTATTACGCATGATCTTTCTCTATTGGAATATCTTAAAGAACGCACCAAGGTAAAAATTATTACACTTGGTTAAGAAAATTCCTTTAGTTATCCTATTTTTCATGCTTTCATGACGAAGACAGAGCAACTCCTAAAATCTTTATGCGTGCAGATTAATGCGCTTCATATCGCAGGATATCTCAAGGAAGAGGTAATTGCCTCATTAAGATATCTTCATCGATATAAACTTAAAAATTTAGAAAAAAATCTGAATATTTTTTTCGAGTATCTCCTTTTTCTGAATACTCAAAATACTGAGAAGATAGACAATCTTCAGCCTTCTCCCATCCAGAGAAAAAATGCAATGACCTCGCTAGAAATCGACTACTTCGTAAAGCCAAAGAAGCAGTTGACACAAACTGCTAAAAAGTACTACTCCAAAAAAATTAGAGATCACGGATATGAATTACTGACCTTAATACAAGGGATAAAAGGTATTTTAGTCCTAAGTATCGATGAATTTTGTAATGCCTCACAAACAAGAATGGGGATCCATAAACTCCTTATGGAAAGAGAGCCTCAATACCAAGAGCTCAAAACAAAAAAGTCAATAAACAAGCCTCTTTCTGGCAAACGAAAGATAAAGAAAGCCATCAAAAAATAAAATCATCTCTTGTTTAGTGAGATGATTTCCCTATAGTACACAACGAGCTGACTATAGAGATGATTCGCCTCTCTTTAGTTGGTAATTCACAAAAGGTAATACATATACCGAAGAAAAAATAATAAAGTCTTTTTATCCAAAAAATAGCAATTACAATGTCCAAAAAAATCCCACGATTCCCTTGCTGCTTATTAGTGATCTATCTGGTGCTCTTCGTTGTTTGTGCTTTTAATCCGCATGATAGATCTGTTTGGTGGGCAGAAAATATTCCTGTGATGGCGGTGGTAGCTTTCTTGGTAATATCCTTTCGCTGGTGGAAGTTTTCTAATCTCTCCTATTTCTTTATGAGTTTACGAATCTTCCTTCATACAATAGGTGGACACTATAGTTTCGAGTTGGTTCCTTTCGGATTTATTAATAATCTCTTTGGCTGGGAGAGGAATATGTATGATAGGATTGGGCATTTTATCATAGGACTTTATGCCTTTCCAATAGTGGAATACCTTCGAAGATCAAAATCAATCCAGAAAAAGTGGCTAGTTTTAACTTTTGGAGTTACAAGTATTCTCGCAATTGCTGGAGCTTACGAAATTTTTGAGTGGTGGTATGCTATTTCTGCCGATCCGGCAGCTGGGATTGCGGTGCTAGGATCTCAAGGGGATATTTGGGATGCTCAGAAAGATATGCTCATGGACACATTGGGAGCAATGTCCGCAGTTTGTTTATTTGCAATTAGAGAGTTTTTAATTAGAAGAAATCTGAATCATGGAGGAAGATCTACTACTCTCTAGTTATACCTATACTCTTCCAGAATCGTGTATTGCACAGCAGCCAAAACTGCCTGAACATAACGCAAAACTCATGATATGTTCTCTCCAAGCCACAGGAGATCTTTTGTATGAAGATCAGATTTTTGCCGATTTGCCAAATTACTTGGATGAACGTTATATACTATTCCTCAATAGTACGAAAGTTTTTAAGGCGAGAATCCCGCTTCACAATACCAAAATCCGCAGAAAAACTGGTCAAGAACTTCTCCTAGAGACGGGAGAACTATTGATCTATGCTATTCATTCAAAGACTCAGTTTGAATGCTTAGTCTCAGATAATAAAAATTTTAGACCAGGAAGCCAAATCTTCCTCGGAGAGGGAGTCGTATTCAGAAGTCTCGAATTTACAGCAAATGGAATCCTTTTTGAAATCTCGAGCGAAAATCCATCCGAAACGAGTGTTCAGATTTTTGACTTTTTGGAAAAAAAGGGCGAAATGCCTCTTCCTCCCTACATCCGCTATGAAAAAGAAAAAGAAAAGCGATACCAGACATTTTTTGCGGAGAAACTCGGTTCAGCAGCGGCTCCAACGGCATCTTTACACTTTACTCCCGAACTAGTAAAACGCCTGGAAAAGAAAGGAGTAGAATTTCAATTTCCCTGTCTGCATGTAGGACTAGGAACCTTCAAGCCTGTTTATGAAGAGCATATTCAGCAGCAAAAACTGCACTTTGAGCCGATGATCCTAGAGTCAGATATCCGAAAGACGATCGCCGATGCAAAGCTGGCAGGTAAACGTTTCCTCCCAATAGGGACGACAATGATCAGATATTTGGAGTCTTTACCCTATATCCGACGTTTTCTTAAAAAGAAAAATCTGAACATTGACGTTGATTATGCTACTAGAGATCGGCGAGATCACCTCACAAAAACCATAGATGAAAAACTGGTTGAAGAGTTTATTCCAGAGCAGGAGGTTTGCGTTGAGAAAACTCAGTTTTCTTCTATGCCAAAAAAGATGATTATCCAGACAAGGCTCTTTATCAGACTAGGAATCCCTTTTCTTTTAACCGATGAACTGATTACGAACTTCCATCTCCCGAAATCTTCATTAATGATCTTGATCTCTGCATTTATAGGAAGAAAAAATCTCTTGGAAGCCTACCAAAGAGCAATCCAAGCAGGATACAAATTCTATAGTTTCTGAGACGGAATGCGAATAAAAAAGCAGACCGATCAATAACTTTCTGCCTGCTTCTCCTAATAAAATATAGACCTATGCCTATTCTCAGTCCTCCAAAAAGGTTCTTCTTTGCAGTTTTGCTGGTTGGTAGTCTCCGAAGGAAGAAGTATTCCTAGCTTTTTCCTCTTCAGCTTTTTGTTTCCCTTTATAAAACTTATCTGAAAGATCAAGGGTCTTCATAGATTTTTTATCAATTTGTTTTTCAATTTCTTTAATTCTTTTCTCGAGTTGCTTACTTTTTTTAAAGACTTTTTTGTAGCCTCCAATATCTCCAGCCGCTTGCAAGGCAACCATATCATCAGAACATTTCTCGTAGTCTGTGAAATAATCATTATACTGCTCAATGAGAAGGTCAATCGCCGCTTGATTAGCTGCGATTTCTTGCTCAGCTTCTCAGGATTCATATTTTTCTGCTGCACTTTCACAGCCGGTAGTTCCTAATACTATAGCAATAGAGCTTGCAATAATTGCTGCAGTATTTTGAAGTTTTTTCTTCCGAGAATTTTTAGCAGGGGCTTTTTGCCTATTCAAAGCCCTTTCAGAAGAGGTTAATCCTGGAGTCATAATATGTTATATAAAAGGGTAAAAAATCTGGTTTTAAACTATTGAGAACGATCATTTTTCCGGAGCTGGTTCAAATACTGGACGAAGAATGTGCTATTCTGCACTTTCCCTAGCGTCGGAAATTCGCTCGCCATCTCACCAAAAAATGGAATCAAATTACTTAGCACGACCGGTCTCTTCTCAAATCCATTGAAGACGATACTTCCTAATCCCTTCCAAGCTACTTCTCGTCCATGAGAAAGGTCAAACGGTCGGAGCATATCGTGTTTATCTTCATAGCGAGGAGTGACTTTTTCTCCTCGAATCTCTTCATTTGCTCTCAACATATTTACCAGAAGCCCGACTCTTAGCAGTTCACCCCTACTTCCGAGAGGGATCGGGATGTTAGCACTGTTTTTAAAGCCATCTAGCGTCAATTTCTGCATGTTGAGGACGATCGATTTCCCGTGTGAAGAGAGTTCTACTTCCTCTTCATTGAGTGCCTTGATCTGCATTCCTTGATGCTCTGGTTTATTCGCTAGCTTCAAAAAGTCTGAATAAAGTCAGGATTTGTCTGCATCGCTGAGCTTGAGTTTAGAAAGCTCTTCAAAGTTAGCGTTATTCGGGATAAGTAGTCCCTTCTCTTGCATCGCTTTAAAGTCTGCTTCTGTAGGTGCTTTACCAGTATTAAAAATCTGACTTTCGATCTCTTTTCTCGCTTCTTCATTGATCATAAGCTGATGTTGTGCACAGTAGCTTTCCAAAAGTTTAAAGGCTTGAGAGTTTTGATAAAGTCTTTCATTCAGTGTTTTTTGTGCATGTGCTGGATTAGCAAGGTCATCTGCCTGGAGTTGCATCTTCTCAAACTCCTGAGAAAAGCGTTTTTCTGTATCTTTATCACTTATAATGCTTTCCAATGCTTCAAGTTGGCTTCTCAGAATGGTTTCAGATTTTGAATCACGATTTGCTTTCGCTTTTTCTATTTCTCCGAGATAGTAGGTTTTGAGCTTACTACTATCAATACGTGATACTATCCCCGTTGCTGGAGAGCAGCACTGTGCCAGTGTGCTAAAAGGCACTCCCAAGAGCACAAATTGCAACATATTCTGTCCAATTGCCATTTTTTCAACAGTTGAAGACTGACTCATTACTTCATTATTTCGTGGGAGTTTCCCCGTTTTCCATGCAAGAGCAAGATTTTCTAGGACTCACCTTCCTGTAGCTGCCTGAGAACCAAAATTAGCAAGTAATGGAATTCCTACCGCCATTAAAATCTTGGAGAAAGAGAATCAGAATTTTCTTTTCCCATCCTCTCATTTTTCGGTAAAGAGCCACCTCAATACCAGCGCACCTGCTCCAATCATCCCAATTGTTGTGAGTGTATTTACAGCATTTCTAGCCTGTCAATGCGACATTTTCGTATTTTCATGAAGCCACTGTTCTGCAACATTGGCGTAGCCACCACAGCTCTGAACATAGTTTCCTACCTCATGAACCTGACCTGTGATTACTGCTTGATTATAGACATCGACCATTTTCCCTTGAGAAGAAATCTCCGTCTTGGCATTTCCCTTGATCTTCTTCCTATTTTTATAAATATCTACGATAAGAGGAGTCTGCTTGAGAAAGGCAATCGGTGTATTGATATAAATTCCCTGATCCAAAGCAGCATTGATCTGCTCTAGAAGGCTCGCCTTTGAATAATAATAGTTGTTGTCATTTTTTACTGAGGCAAGCTGTTCTTCAAGCTTCGCAATCTTCCTGATATCAGATTTAGCTTTCTTTTCAGCTTTAATTTCTTTTTTCAAGGATTTTATCACCTTTTTACGAGTTGCCTTATCATGCACGAGGAGTGTCCTTTCTGAAATTCATGCGGTCCCTACGGGTGCTTCTGGAGCCACGAGTAAATCATCAATCGTCTCAAAAGCATGTATTTGCTGAGGATTAAGCACGACATTTCAGTCCTCATCTTGTTTTACTTCCCTAGAAAGCTGCTGCAAAATGTCAAGCGCCTTTTTTGCTCTGGCATCTTCGCTAAGCGACTCTGCAGTATCTTGAGCCGCGGCAACTTTAATGCTTTCTTGAGTATCTGGGGTGCTTGTTTCCACAGTGCTAACGCCCTGAGCCGACTTTTGTTCAGCATCCGAAGAGCGAGACGAGGACTGCGAACGATCTCTCAAAGTTTGCACCTCAGTTTCCTGAGCTTTCTTTGCTTCAGGATGCACCGGAGTCAAGGATCAGTCTTCTTTCGCTGTTATTTCCTCTTCATTATCGTTATCTTGCTGTGAAGCCTGGAGTTGCTCTTTTATGCGGCTTAAAATCTGTGTCTGCTGAGGAGTAAGCTCAAAATTCCCCTTGATCAGGGCTTCCTCAGCCTTTCCCTTTGCATTAGAAAAAGCTGCCAGTTGCTCAGGAGTGAACGCAAATCCAGCATCACGAAGGAGTTTCCCAGCTTGATTAATATCTTTAGTCCCAAAATATTCATTGATGATCCCTAGCTTTAAGGTTTCTGTATTGACGACGGTGTCAGAATTTTCTTCCGCTTTGTTTAAATGTTCCGAAGCAATATCCCTTCAGAGTGCTTTAAGCTCTCTTGACTGCTCTTGTTTTTCGGGATGTTTCTGGACTTCTAGCTTACTCATTGTCCGCTCTTTGTAGATAAAATGCTCTTGCTCAAGTATACTGACAAATCCTCCAAAAGTCAAAAAAAGTCAGATTTTTTTCTCATTCTCTCCCAAAAATAATGAATCACTTGCAATCGTCTCCCTTTTTAGTATAGTGAGTGGCGTCGGAGAGCTGAAGTCCAAGAGGAGCGGTTTGTCTGAGGACTTGCCTGTTGGAGACTTAGCTCAATCTTCTTTCCAGAGACCGATAACGTAGGATGGCGATTGTAGCTCAGCTGGTTAGAGCATCGGATTGTGGTCCCGAGGGTCGCGGGTTCGATTCCCGTCAATCGCCCCATCTAAAAAATAAGGTAGCACACGAGCTGCTTTTTTGTTTTGTAGTAAAATTCTCTTGCTATCTTGCACCAAACATATACACTCTTGCCGATTTATCATGCTCTTTTGTTATGCAAACGCTTATCTCCAAACCAAGTCCAGAGCTCTACCAACAGGCAAAAAACCTGATTCAATCCTGAGAGCTGGTTGCCTTCCCGACAGAAACAATTTATGGGCTCGGTGCAAACGCTCTTGATAGCGACGCAGTGCAGAAGATCTTTACGGTAAAGGGCAGACCGAGTAGCAATCCTCTGATCGTCCATATTGGCGAGAAAAGCCAGATCGCAGACCTCGCAATCGTGGAAAATTCCTTCCAGCAGCAAATTATTGACAAGCTTTTCCCTGGACCAGTTACCCTCCTGCTCAAAAAAAAACCAGGAATCCCTGAAGTGGTGACCCAAAATCCCTTCGTAGGGATCAGGATGCCGTCCAACCAAATCGCCAACGACTTTCTCAAAGTGGTAGCATTGCCAATCGCAGCTCCCAGTGCAAACATTTCCGGCAAACCTAGCCCAACTTCTGCCCCAATGGTGATGGACAATGTGGGAGGCAAAATCCCCCTCATTATTGACGGTGGAGACTCAAATTACGGGATAGAGTCGACAGTTATCAAGGTGGACGAAGAAAATAATCAGGGAAAAATCTGAATCTTGAGACCGGGTTTTATTACCAAAGAGGATCTTGAAGCTTTTTTTGAGGGGCAACCAGTTTCCGTGGAATATACCAGCAAAGACAAAAACCTTTCCCCAGGAACCAGATTTAGACACTATAGTATCCCCGGTAAAATCACCATCATTGATCACAAAACCGAGCTTCCTACATCTTTTGATGTGCCGACGGCAGTCATCGCCACGACAGAGCGATTTGAGCGTGAAAACTTCCACTCTCTCGATCCTCATACTCCATTCCTCACAAAACTCCAACGAGGAAGCGAATCCAACCTCGCAAGCTGTGCACATACCCTTTTCCAGCTCTATCACGACTGCGAAAAAGCAGGAATACAAACGGTCTTTATTCAGAGATTGACAGAAAATGGGCTAGGATTCGCGATTATGAATAGAGTCAAAAGATCTGCTGAAAATTAATTCTGATTTTTTATTTTTTTGTTCAAAAGACTGCTGATGTCACGATGAATAGGACTTCTTTTTATCCTTGGATTTGTTTTTCTTATCAAAGGTGCAGATATGCTTGTTGAGGGAGCTTCTTCCTTAGCAAAAAAATGTGGTATCTCTGATATGGTTATCGGCTTGACGATCGTCGCATTCGGAACCTCAGCTCCAGAGCTGGTGGTTAATGTCACTTCCAGCCTTCAGGGAGCGACAGGAATCACCATCGGAAATGTCTTGGGAAGTAATATCGCTAATATCCTGCTCATCCTCGGAGCCGCCGCAGTCATCACCCCGATCACTGTCCAAAAGAAATTTCTTTCTAGGGAAGTGGTGATTTGCTTAGCTGCTACGCTGGTCTTTGCGATCTTTATCAATGACGCTCGGATCGACGGAGCAGCTACTTCACGAGTCTCCAGGAGTGAAGGAATCATCTTGATCCTACTCTTGCTGTTCTTCGTGTATTACCTTTTCGCGACAGCCAAAAGAGAAAATCCTGACACAGAAAGCACGATCGCCATTTTCCCCTTGCGAAAATCCTTACTTTGGATCGGACTCGGGTTGGTCGGACTCCTTTTTGGTGGAGAACGAATCGTTAACGGAGCAGTTGCTATCGCTACGAGCTTCTGACTTTCAGAGAGACTCATCGGCTTGACAATCATCGCAGTAGGAACCTCTCTCCCAGAGCTGGCAACTTCTATCCTCGCCGCTTATAGAAAAAACGCAGATATTGCTCTCGGAAATGTCATTGGTTCAAACGTTTTCAATATTTTATTCATCCTTGGGGTGAGCGCAGTAATCGCTCCAATCCCTGCTTTGCCAGGCACGAATAATGACCTTATTCTCTTGATCGTTGCCACGCTCCTCATTTTTATTTTTGGAGCTACCCGAGGTGCAAGGAAGGGACAAATAGGTAGAGTAGCAGGCTCAGCAATGCTCCTCTTGTATGTCGCCGCTATGGTAAGCCGTTTTTTCCTTCCCTAGGGTCACCCTTTACCTTGCTGTAATTCCTTCTTCTAACTTCTAAAAAGCCTTGCATTCCGTTTAAAATTTACTATAGTTCAAAAACGAATGAGCCTCTACTTTCTCCTGAAAAGTGGAAGGAATCATTTTTTTTACCTTTTTATACTATAAAATATGGATCTAACAGGAATTATGGCTCAAAACCCAGAAATGGCATCTCTTGGAGCAGGAGCTATAGGAGGTGCACTAGCAGCAATAGGGACCGTTTTCATTATTTTCACAGTATTGATTGGCGCGCTTATAATCGTTTCTCGATGGAGAATCTTCGAAAAGGCGAAACTCCCAGGACGAGGAGCATTGATCCCGATCTACAACGTTTACTTGATGTTCAAGCTCGCGGGAAAACCAGAATGGACGCGGCGACTCCTTCTCCCTCCGGTGGCTGGAGTCTTAGCAATCGTTGCTCAGTTTAAAATCTCCAAGAAGTTCGGAAAAACTGATATGTTTGCTGTGGGGCTTTGGTTTCTGCCATTTATTTTTTATCCAATCCTTGCTTTCTCAGAAGAAGCAAAATACAATCCAGAGGCATAACCTTTGTCCTGAAAACAACAACGAAAAAATCCTGATCGTACTTTTCGGTCAGCTTTTTTTTACTTGTTCAAAAAAGAAAAAAAATCTGAGTATCCCATTGGGGTGTTATTCCCTCTCTAATCTCAAAAGGAAACTCCTTGACCCTCTAGCGAGCCTTGCAAACCTCAGCATTACAATCGCGATAAAAACACTGGGCTTTGATCTGGAGGAGCCTGCCTTTCTTCCATTTGCCCGCAACGATCCGCAAAGGAATTCCCCTTCCCCGTCGCAGCATGAGAAGTGAAAAGCCTTTCGTCGCCTGCCCCAAAATAACGATTTGAGCAAATTCCAAAAGTGGAAATGGGGCAAAATGACGATTTGAGCAAATTCCAAAAGTGGAAATGGAGCAAAACGACGATTTGAGTGATTTCCAAAAGTGGAAATGGAGCAAAACGACGATTTGAGCAAATTCCAAAAGTGGAAATGGAGCAAAATGACAATTTGAACAAATTCCAAAAGTAGACTCCATCTGGGCAATCAGAACGCCTCCAAAAAACCTTGATTTCTCTACCAAAAAAGCTAAAAGCAAGTCAGATTTTTATCTTTTAAACGATAAACATGGGAGTTCAATCAGCAGGAGAGGCGGGACTTAGCTTTCTTTTAGAGCTATTTGCGTGAGCAATTGTGATGACGGTCATCGTTTGCATCATCACCGCTTGCCTTCAGAAAAAATCAAAAATTCTGAGAGGAATCAGGCGATTTTTCTTCGGAATCACGATGCTTGTCGGAGCTTTTTTCGTTTTAGTCGGAGTGATTCACACGATCGGGGTTAAACAAGATTTAAAAGACGGGGGAAGATTCCTTTTCGGGGCAAGAGACAGTTTTTTCATCCAACTCATCAGATTAGACAACCAAAATGGTCCTGAAGCCCACGCCCTAAAGCCAGCTCCCTTCCAAGACGACGAGGGAGGCGAGAAAACCTTTACGCTTGCTCCTGGAATGAAGCTAGGAATAGATGCTACACTAGGAAATGATGTTAATCTTGATGTTGCTCCAGCACAAAAGGCAGGAATCAGACTTACCTTCACGAATGCAAAGTTCGTCTTGAGAGGAATGGAGCTTCTCAATCCAAATCCAAGAGAAATCGCTGCCTATGATAAGATTGATTATTGATTCCTCGCTCAAGACTATGTGAGTGCCGTTCGGAAGAAAAAATATGAAGGCGACTTTTGTATCCAGCTCTACAATAGTGCTGTGATTACCGAGGAGATGAAGGCAAAGAGCGGAAACTGTGATATTATCACCTTCGCCGCCAGTGGGACGACCCGCTTAAAGACGGGACTCGCTGCCCTAGACAGTACTCAGCCTTCAAATCTTGAGGTCGAGTATGTGAACTTAGAAGACTAGCCTTTTACCCTTAGCAAAGAGAGCGCTCCATCACGGGTGCTCTTTTTTTTATCCAAAGAAAAAAGTTTTAAAGTCTGATCCTCAACAAACGGTTTCCCTCCCCAGATAAATGGAGAAAATCATTAATTGAGCTGCAGCATCATCTGCCAAATACAGGGAATCGTCATTTTTCTTGAAGCGGAGGGGTCCGCTCGTCCCAAAACGTCATTTTTCTTGAAGCGGAGGGGTCCGCTCGCCCTAAAACGTCATTTTTTGTAGAAGTTTCACGAAGAAAAGGGACTTGGTCCGTTATAGGGGGAATCCGCCCTCGTAGATCCTCCTTTACCTACTCGCAAGGGGAAATAGCTCAAAAATCATAGGAAGTCAGCTCTCTTTTCTCGTGCTCCCAAACTAAAACGTCACTAAAACGCCACTAAAACGCCTTCTTCTCCTCTCCCCTCATTAAGACGCAATCAACACTTCATTAAAAAGCTTTTTACAACTCATTTCTTGATTTTAAATCATCAAAAATCAGGCTTCCTTTCGTTTTTCTCATCCAAAAATCTCGTAATAATACTAGACACGAACAAATGAAATCAGATTTTTTGATTTTTCTCTTGATTTTGGTAAGGAGTTTTGTATATATTCTGTCATTGCATTTACTATTTATCTTTAGATTTCTGGAAATATCAAATGCCAACGATTAATCAACTTATTAAAAAAGGAAGAGTAAAGAAAACCTTTAAGTCAAAGGCGCCTGTCCTTCAGTTTGGAGTAAACAAGCTTCAGGGAAACAAAAAGGTTGCACAGCCTGCTCCATTCAAGAGAGGGGTATGTCTTAAGGTATCAGTAATGGGACCAAAGAAACCAAATTCAGCGCAGAGAAAGTTCGCAAAGGTAAGGCTTTCTAATGGTGCAGAAATATTGGCATATATTCCAGGAGAGGCTCACTCACTCCAAGAGCATAGTGTTGTGCTTGTAAGAGGAGGAAGAGTGAAGGATCTGCCAGGTGTGAGATACCATATCGTGAGAGGAAAATACGATGCGAATGCAGTAGCAAATAGAAAGCAAAGTAGATCTCGCTATGGAGCAAAAAGACCTAAGGCTGGTAAATAATTTTAATTTGTTTTTGTTAGTTCTAAGATGGCAGTGATTAAAAATAAGACTTTGGACACCTTTGATTACGAAGAAAAGTTGATCAACTTCATCATGAAGCATGGGAAGAAAAGTGTTGCAAAGAAAATTTATGCGGACACGCTCAAGGATATTAAAGCAAGCGGACATATGAACCCTACCGTAGTAGTGAGAACTGCTATTGAAAATGCTTCTCCTGTGACGATGATCAAGTCAAAGAGAATTGGAGGTGCGGTATATCAGGTTCCAGTAGAGGTAAAAGCTGACAAGAGATTCTTTTTTGCTACAAAATGGATTCTTGATGCTGCGAGAGGAAAGAGCGGAAAGCCGATGTACAAGAGACTTGCTGAGGAAATCCTCGCTGCGTATTCCAATCAAGGAGCTGCGGTAAAGAAGAAGGAAGAAGCTCACAAGATGGCTGAAGCTAATAAGGCATTCGCTTATATGGCTAAATATATTAACTAGTTTTTCAATCTATAAAAGAGAGAAAAATCTGAATTTATTTTTTGATTGTTGTTTCTAATGTGAGATACGAACGGAAGAAAAATTAAGCACTTTCTAAAGGCATTGAATTTGCACAGACCAAAGACGGGTTATAAAAATGAAAAAGCAGTAGAAAGCTATGTTACCCTTTTGAAGAGAGAAGAAAAAGAGGGATTGACTGCTTGGATCAAGAATGCTAAAGTAAAGGCTGAAGCGAAACTTAAGAAATATGGAATTACTCAGCAGAAGGTCAAAGAAGTTCTTGAATCAAAAGGACTCGCTCATTTATCATCTAAATTATCATAATCTCATGGCAAGATTAAAGACAAATGCAAAGAGAAAGCTCAATAAAGCACTTACAAGAGTTGAAAAAGTGGTGATTATGGATGTAAGAAGAATGCTTGAGCAACAGAGAAAGTGGAAAGCTAAAGTAATGAATAGCAAAGGAAGCAAGTAGTTTTATTCTTGAAATATGCTAAATAATGAATCACGAAATGATAAAGTATCTTTCTGATGCGAATGGATATAAAATCTTGCCTGTAAAAACAGGAATGCAAGTTGAGCTTCACGAAAGAGTGGGAGAAGGTTCTACAGAGAGAATCTGGAAGTTTAAGGGATTGATCATCAAGGTGAGAAAACCAGGATCAGCTGATGGAAGCTTTACAATCAGAGGACTTGCTGCAGGGCAAATAATTGAAAAGGTTTATCCTCTTTCTTTCCCTAAGTTTGAGAAAGTTATTCTTATTGATGAATACAAGGTAAGAAAGTCTAAGCTCTACTATATTAGAGAAAAAGTTGGAAAGGCAGCGAGAATGAAGAGTAAGATTGCTGCTGAGAGGAGAGAATCAGATTTGTTGAAATAATTTTTTTAAATTTTGTTGTATGCTATTATGAAACTTACTGTTCAGGTTCGTACTGCAACTGGGAAAAAAGTGAAAAACTTGAGAAAAGAGGGGCAGCTTCCTGCTATCGTATATGGAAAGAGCTTAGAAAATCCTGTGCTCTTGACTTGTCTAAAGAATGATTTTATCAGAGTATATAGAGAAGCTGGATTCTCTACGCCTATTGAACTTACTGGGGCGATAGAGCAGCTTGTGCTTTTGCAAGATATGCAGTTGGATCCGGTATCTGATGAAGTACTTACTATAGATTTCTTGGCAGTAAATAGGAATGAAAAGGTATCTGCGTCTGTTCCTGTAGTGCTCGTTGGTGAATCAAAAGTTGAAAAACTGAATGAAGGAAAGGTTCAGCTTGTAAAAGATATTGTAGAAGTAGAAGCCTTCCCTCAAGACCTTCCTCATAATATTGAGATTGATGTAGCAACGATCGAATCAATAAACGACGTAATCTTTGTAAAGGATTTGAAGGTTTCAAGCAAGGTAAAAGTTCTTGATGATGGAGATCAGCCAGTAGTGACCGTTGTTGAACTTGCTGATGAAGAAGAAGCTTCTGATGAAGCTGCAACGCCAGAGGCTACTCCAGCTGCTGCATAGTAAACATTTTATCTTTATTGTATTGGTATAAATCATGGCTAGAATATGTTATTTTACAGGGAGAAAATCTCAATCTGGACAGACAAGATCTCACTCTATGAGAGCAGGGAAGAGACAGTTTAAGGTAAATCTCATCAATAAATGGATTAAACTTGATGATGGAAGTCAGATTAAGGTAAAGATTAACTCTAGACTTTACAAAAAGTTTAAAGGATTTATGTAGGAGTTTTCTTGTATATTTACTTGAAAATGTGAGGGAAAAAACTATAGTTCTCTCGTGATAAAAAGTTTCCTTAGTGGATATTTCTCAGTGTGGGGTAGTAGCTCAGTCGGTAGAGCAACAGCCTTTTAAGCTGGTGGTCCTGGGTTCGATCCCCAGCTACCCCATGAGAATTATCTTTGAAAAAGGAAACTTTTTTGATTTAAATATTTTTTGAATAAATGGAGTTCATAGTCTATATCTTAAAAGGGAAAAGATATTATGTGGGATATACGAGCGATTTGCAGAGAAGGCTACAGGAACACAAGAGAGGACAAACAAAAACAACTAGAGAAATAGGAGCATGGGAATTAGTAAAAGTAATCTCTTGTGTTACTAAAACAGAAGCTATTACTTTAGAAAGAAAAATAAAAAGAGGCGGACATGTAGAGAGGTGGTTGTAGAGCAATCCCGCTCAAGCGGGAGTGGTCCTGGGTTCGATCCCCAGCTACCCCATGAGAATTATCTTTGAAGAAGGAAACTTTTTTGATTTAAATATTTTTAGGCTTGATTTTTTTGTATAATTGAATATAGGGAGAATAATATATTTTTAGAATCCTTAATCCAGATTTACAATGTAGGTAATTAAAGAGAGAAAAGTCTGATTTATTTCTCTTTTTATTATGTAATCAAAGTAGTATGGACTATCCAAAGTATCAAATCAACTTTATGCCAGAGTCCTATTATGGTTATTGTAGTACTGCATGTTTCATGGGGGTTCTGAATTATTTCCGATATACTCAGTTTAATATGAAAGATACCCGAGATGTGATGAAAATCGCTAAAATGGGAAGATATAAATTTGGAGTCGGGCTGGATGAATGTGAAATGGCGTATGCCCTTTCAAGACTTGGTTTTAAGGTAATATACGTATCATCATGAAGCTACGAAAATGATCTTGCTTATCTTGAAGACCCCGTGTGATTATATTGCTAAAAAATACGAAAATCATCCCTATAAAGAATACATTAAAGATGGGGTTTGGGTGGATATGAATGGAAATAATAGCTTTGAACTCTATGATACCTATATTACTCAGAAAATTCTAGAAACTGATGAAATTGAAAAGATCTATAATGCTGATCTTGTAAGCATTGTAGAACGCTATCAAAACGACGATACGCTCTTTATTCTTCCTCTTAATCGATATGTGCTTTATGATCAGCCTCATGAATCTGGTATTAGTGGAGGTCATATCGTATTGTGTAAGGGGTATAAAGATGGAAGGTTTGAAATCTATGATCCAGGTCCTTACCCTAAACCTGACTTTATCCCGAAGGAAAGAGTCTTAAACGCAATGACTGAACTTGATCAGCATTATGACTTTATTGTGGTAAGAAATACGTAATAACTATCTTTTTATTTTTTTATTATAGTAGTCATGAAAATCATTCCAGCGACGCAAAACCACCTTCAATCCATTGCCACTTTGATGGTAAAGGAATATCAAAAGTTAAATGACGATCTCAAATGCCCGATGTATCAGACGGATTATGACTTATTTATCCGTGTTTGGAGTAAGAGAATTGGAGATCAAAGTTCAGAGTTTCCTCTATTTGTTGCAGAGAGTGAGACGGGAGGGTTTTGAGGTTTTGTGGCTCTTATGTTTCATCAGGAAAGAGCTGAAGTTTTGATGGTCGCTCTAGAAGAAGGGCATGCATCTTCTGAATATCAAGCACTTTTGGAGTTTGGTCTACAGTTTTTGAAGGAGCAAGGAGCGAAATTTGTGAGCTTTGAAGTTGCCCCGTCAGAGAATGAGTATCTTAGTTTTTTACAGAAAAAGGGGGCTAAAGAAGTTTCGGTAAAATATATTTTATAAAAGAAAGAAATCAGATTTTTTCTTTTGTTTTACTTATTTACGATAAAAAAATATGCTCCGAGAGGGAAAACATCCTGAATATTTTTTACCAGAGGCGGTGCCTGGTTTTTGTTCGTTGACATGCTGTATGGGAGTGCTTAATTATTTTTGGTCGACGAGCTTCAATGGGCAAAATACTCGACAAATGATGAATCTCTTTAAAGAGGGATTGTATACAGGGAAAGAAATGTTGGATTTGCCTGAAATAGCTTATAAATTGGATCAATTGGGATTTAATATTGATTATTATCTCTCCTATAGTGAAGAATTGCATAGAGGTTTTTTGGCAAATCCTACGAAATATCTTTATGACCGAAATCCTCCTCGTTATCATCAATTTATTAAGTATGATGAGCAGGGATATTATTGGGATTCTGGAAGTTCTATACAGAGACTGTGAGATACGAAATTTGAACAAAAGATTTTACAAAGTGAAACCATAAAATCTTATTATAGTGCAGATATTCTTCAAGTGATTAAAGACCATCAGGGAGAGTGAATTTTATTTTTGGTTGGTTTAGATTATTATACTTTACATAATGAGCCTATGGAAGAAGGATTCGCATGAGGTCATGTTATTTTGGTATCAAAGATTGAAGATGATCATGTAATAATTTTTGATCCAGGTCCTCCACTTTTGCTTTATCATAAAGTGTCTATTGATCAATTTATGAGATCAGTAGAGGAGATGGGAACTTATTATTCATTTATGAAAATTACTGATAAGCATGCGGATCTCGCTGCCTTCTTCCCGGTATCATCGACTCCATAGCTTTTAGAGATCCTCGTTATGGATGATAAAGTGCTTGATTTCTCTTTTTCTTTATATACACATAGCTGGCATATTTATTTTTATTAAACTTGTTTTTCCTTGGGAGAAGAAAGAAGAAATTCGTGTTTGCATCTTTTTTATAAGGTAAAAATCCTGAATTTTAACTTCATTCCGAGTGAGGAATGTCAGGCTTTAGGTTTCTTTACTCCAGAGGAAATGAAGTCCTTAGTATGAAGCTGAGTTTTATCTCTATTTGCGGAATTTTTATGAAAACTATTAATGAAACGTTTCCTTGCCTCAATTGTGGGAAAGAAATTCCCAAAGCACAGAAAACCTGCCGTAATCACTGCCCTTTTTGTTTTGCTTCAAAACACGTAGATGGTCCAATTCCTTGAGATAGAGCAAGCGAATGCCAATGAGCAATGTATCCGACGAGTTATGAAATGAAAAATAGTGAAATCAGAATCCTGTTTTCCTGCGTAAAATGTGGGAAGCAGCATCGAAATAAGAGAGCAATTGATGATGAAATTACGTGCTTGCCAGAGTTGATCGCAAAATACCGCCATTTTTTTGATAATCTCTCGTTGTAGAGTGAAAAAAGAAAAAAATCTGATTTTTTCTCTATGAAATAACTTGATAATGAAAGTGAAATCTGTATAGTTCATCCTGTTCGGAAACATTTATTTGTTTACAAGAGTGGGATGAAAAAAGGGATTCACGGGAAATACTTCAAAGACGTTGAAGTAAATTGTATTTGCGGAGCATCATTTACAGTAAATACCACTGTTGAAGGACCAATTAAGGTGGAAACTTGCTATCAGTGTCATCCAGTATTCAATAAGGATAGAGTAGTGACAAAGCCAGTTAAAGGAATGATGGAAAAATACCTTGAAAAGCAGAAGAGAATTGAGGCAGCTAAAAATAATAAATAGTCGGTCTTATATTTTGATGTTTTTTAGGTTATATTAGGAATTTCTGCTGATGCTGAGAAATGTACTCATCAAAAGATATGTAGATACCAAAGACATCCAACGAGTAATTGGGCATAGTTCCGTAGTGCATGTAAAGAGAGCAATTGTGATGATTGCTCTGCTTTTTGTTTTATACGTAATTTTTGCTCTGCTGCATAAAACAACTCCTGCAGAATATCGAAAGCGGATTTTTTGAGTGATAGGACTTGCTCTCTTTGCTAAGTGGACTATCGATTTTCTGAATAGTTATCTTGATTGTCTAATTCTCTCAAAAGATTCTCTTACTCTTTTTCTCTGGGAAGGACTTTTAGAATACAAAACTGAGGTTTTCTCTCGAAATAAAATCACAACGATTTCTCGAAGTCAGAACGGGATCTCAGACAAACTTTTTGCCAAAGGCGACCTGTTAATAAAATTAGAATTTGATACCGAGTTCCCTTTTACCGATATCGATGCTCCAAAAAAACAGCTTTGAAAGCTGATGATGCTCAAAGAGTCTTTTCTAACCAGACAGAAAAAACAGATCGAACAAGATCTTTCAGAGGATAATGAGAGATTCAATGTCCTTGTTGAAGCAATGAGTGAAGTCGTAAAAGAATATATGGACAAAAAAACATAAAAAATCTTTACTTGCTTTAGCTTGCATTTACACGGCAAATTGCTATTATTCTTTTCAGTTTTATCTTTTGCTATTGGAGAAATGTTAGATTTTATTTATGATAGTTTAGATACCGTCAAAAAGCTTAAATTCCCAACAGTTAAGCAGATCGTAGGGTTGACGCTCGCTATCTTTGGTCTAGTAATTGTTGCAGGAGCGTACTTTATTTTCGCAGATACGCTTTTTACAGGAGGATACAAGGCTTTTTATGCAGCAATGACAGAGGGACAGACAACCACTTCTGGAGCTGTAGCTTCAGGGGAAGCGAATAATCCGATTCTTCCAGCGCTTAATATTTCTGGGCTTTCTTTAGACAGTGCAGAAGCCTCACAGGCAGATGCTCAAGGCACCATACAAGATGTAGATATGACTGAATCAGGAGCTGAAGGTTCGCTTTCAGAATAATATCAGCTTTTTTATCTCTTCCCTTGAGTAAATATGCAAAAAGAAGCAAATACCAATGAAATCAAAAAACAGATCGAAGATAGGAGTTTTAGACGATACGTCTTGAGTGTAACATCTGGACAAGAAGCTCTAGTGATCGAAAACCTTCAGGAGAGGATAAATAAACAGGGCTTGTCAGAGGATGTGATCGACTATCTCTGCCCTATGATCAACGAGACTTCAATCAAAAAATGAGAAAAAGTAATAAGGCAGAAAAAACTCTATCCTGGATATGTGTTCTTCAAATCAAGGATGAACGATAAAATCTGGTATGTAGTGAGAAATACCCCAGGAGTAAGACTTATCGTAGGGGCTGAAACGAAGCCAATTCCTCTTTCAGAACAGGAGTATCAAGATATGATGAGACAGATTACTCAGTCTCAGGAAAGATCTGAGCTAAATATCCCTTATAAAATCGGGGATGTAGTGCTCTTAAAGCATGGTGATTTCAAGGGAATGAAAGGAAACATCAAAGAGCTTGACCCTGAAAAAGGAATGGTTGTAGTAAATATAGAGATGCTCTGAAGACTCACTCCTGTAGCGATCTCAATCGACCAGGTAGAGCTAGTAAACTAGGCTTTAGTTCTTAAACCAGAACGATGGAAAAAGAAAAAAAGCTCGTAACATTATCAATGGTAGTGCTTTTCTTTAGTTTAATTGTGGTGTATTCATTATTCTATCAGATAAAAGGAGAAAAGCTGATCCAGATCTTGCGTGCAGCCTCCGCAACTTCTGCTTCTCAAGAGAGCAAACAGGAAAGCGGTGGACAGGAAGATTTACATATCGATTTGCTATCAGGCGATACGCAAGCGACTTGAACATTAGAATGAGATTCTTTCTCAGATATCTCCACTTGAAGTGATGCGCAACAAGTGGAAACGGGATGAACACAGACAGCTTCACCTGCGAATCATCTCTCATTTGAAGGGGAAGGTCCATCAATACTTTCCGGTACTGATCTCTATTTTGGAGCAGTAGAAAGTGTTGAGCTTCTTGGACTCAAACCTGAATATATTCTCAAGGATAACAAAGGCTTTTATTATGCAAAACTCTCAAAAAAACCAGATCTCAAACAAACCGTACAGGATCTGGATGGAAATATTTATACGATGAGCTCCGAAGCGGAGATACTCAAGAATAAACTATTTGGAGAAGGTATTAGCTTTGTCAATATCCCAGAATACAAAAATAAAATAGTAATTATGCTACTTACCGTTGATGATCAGTATTGGCTCATTCAGATGGACTATAAAAAATACCATCACGAGAAACCATATCTCAAGAAATTATTTATCTCTTAAATTGAAGTAACTATGGCAAAAGTACAAAAAATCTTGAACATCGAAGTTCCTGCTGGAAAGGCAACACCTACACCTCCGCTTGGACCTATGCTTGGTGCAAATGGAGTAAATATCGGGCAGTTTACCAAAGAATTTAACGAAAAAACTGCAGATTTGATGAAGCAGTTTTGAGGAATTGAAGTAAAAATTAAAGTAAAGCTGACTGTTTATGTTGATAGAACTTTCAAGATGGAGATCGGTGCTCCAATCACTTCAGGACTCATCAAACGAAGAATCAATCAAAATCTCGGATCTGGAGAGCCAAACAAGAAAAAGATCGGAAAGCTTACCAAAGCAGATCTTGAAGCAATTTATGAACTCAAGAAGGCAGACCTAAACGCAAATACTCCAGAGGAAGCCTACAAAATTATTGCAGGAACCGCAAGAAATATGGGAGTTGAGGTAGAAATGTAATCGAAATTGCAAATAAGCACTATCTGGTAGTGGAAGTCATGGCTTCGCTTCCTGGTAGTGTTTTTTTGTATTTGATATATTTCAGTGGCGGAGAATGATAATAAAAAACAAAAAAGCAACCCTCTTTTCCAAGAAAGTCGCTTATATAGCGGAAAAATAAAAACTCCCCAAAAGAATCAGACTTAAACTATTATTCCAAAAAATTTGTCATAATTGCGCAGATATTAACTGTCCCTTGATAAGGATGGGTATAAAATACCGTTGAACAAAAACGAAGCTCTTTTGCAGAACTTGAACCACATGCATTGTCAAATCAATCTGGACAATTCCCATTGTTTACTTTTTCATCAGGACGATTGCTATTCTTCTCATAAAGTCCTAGCACCCTAATCGCTCTATAAAACTTCCCTTGTTTATTGTTTGATTTTACTCTATCCTTTTCCACCGCATTAAGTTTTTCAAAAACATTGTGTGGAATCCATTTCCCTCCCTGGAGGTAGAGTCTATAGAGCGTCCCTTGCGGAGTTTGATCTTTTTGATCTAGTAAAGTATAGACATCACTTGGCTTTACATTCTGCCCAAAAAGAGGCTGATCATCGTCTCATGGAGTAAGCGAAAAGTAGCGGTCTTTTTGAGCTAACTGCTCTTCAATAACCCAATTAGTATGAGCGGTAATCCATGGATCGTCTTCACAGCCTTCATTTCTTTCATCAAGTGGGGTAACCTTAAGTCGGCATTTATCCTTGGTCGCGGACCATCTTCTCCAATTAGTATCTCTAATATTATATACTGTTTCGATTCCTTCTTTCGCAAGGTTAAGTGCTAGGGTTCTTTGCTTCATCTCTGAGACGTAGTTTACTGTTCTCGCAACTCCAGTAATTACACTTATCAACGCGGTAGATATGATCATCAGAACAAGGATAACCTCTAGCATTGTAAATCAGTATTTTCTCTTTTTCATGCCTCTCTTCCCAAAAATAAAATTGACATTCATCAGGTAAAACATAATATGCCTCTATATGTAGTTATCTTTCCCAAAGATGCAATAGTTTTTATTCAGATTGATCATTGTGATGTCTACAGAACGAAGCCTTGTGCTCTCACTTATCTTAGTTGTTGCGTTGCTTTCGTTGCTAAAGGTTGAAAAGCTGGTTAGGATGTCATTTTGAAGTTATCTGCTTCTGGCTTGATCTCTTGCTTTGGGAACAGGTATTTTACAGGGCGCATCACTTTTACAAAGTATCCCAGATGGAACCTTTCTAGGACTTCGCTGTGCAAAAATTGCAGAATTTATCATCAATGCTCAGCCGACCATACTCCTCATATTTTTTGTGGCAGGGCTACGATTCTTTATCCAATACGGACACTTAAGCATCAAAATCTTTTCAGAAATTTTTGAAAAAAAACTTCAAACTTTGCTTCGATGTGTTTTGAGTTTTTGAAATCTGATTTCCTGCTTCTATTTTTCCCTTGCATATTTCAAAGGCGATTTCTACGAACGAATTTTTATGCAACCGATGGTAGTTCCTTATGTTGCACGAATTCCTATGATTGGCTGTATATCAGCGATTATTAGTTTAGTTGCTACTTCGCAAATCAACCTCCGCTTTAGCTTCAAAAAAGATGCATGAACAGTCTAGTTTTTATTCGCCATTCCGTGTTTCAATGCATAACTGGCTAGAATACCTCTTCCCTCGTTCCTGTTACGGATGCGATAAGCCGTGAGCATATCTCTGCTTTGAGTGTAAAAAGGAACTTTTCCCACATCCAGAGTTATGTCCTTTTTGTCATAAAGAGAGTAAAAACTTTAAAACCTGTAGCTCTTGCAGATTTGAAGGGTCAAATTTCCTTGATGGGCTTGTAGTCGGATTTTCCTACAAAACACTTCTCAAAAAACTCATCCTTAAGCTCAAGTTTCATCACAAGAGCGATATTGCTGGATTTTTAGCAGAAAGGGGTGCTTTATTGACGCAGCTTAATCCAGATCTTACCCTTGCCATGCAAAAGGATCAGCTTTTTGTCTCTTTTGTTCCTTCACATCGGTATCGTAAATATTTTCAGAAGGGATATAACCAATCTGAACTCCTAGCAAAAGAACTAGCAACTCAGCTTGAAATACCTCGAGTTCCTTGCTTCAAAAAGGTAAAGGCTACGACCTCTCAGGTGAAACTTACGAGATCAGAGAGGTTGAAAAATCTGAATGCTGCATTCGTTTTCCTTCCTTCTGCAATAAGCTTGCTCCCTCAAAATGCAACCTTGCTCATCGTAGATGATGTGACGACGACCTGAGCTACGCTCAATGAACTTGCAAAAAGAGCAAGATCCTCCAGACCAGATCTGCATATTCGGGGGCTTGTTCTCGCAAGACATACAGGATAAACGACTCTATCTTAATTCAAAGAGAAAAAATCAGATCCATGCTCCTACGAAAAGCCTCTCCTCAAAGCAATACAACGAAGAAAAAAATCATGAGAGCTTTTGGCTTTTCAACCTTGAAAATTTAAGGAAAATCTTTACAATCCTGCTACTCAAAAGAAAGTAGTGTAGTGGTAGCACGTCAGTCTCCGAAGCTGAAAGTGGAGGTTCGATTCCTCTCTTTCTTGATCATCATAATAAAAAGTGCAAAAATTTGCATTTTTTTTGTTTCGTCACTATAATGGGGAATGAAAATTTTATTCATTCAGTGTATAAAAATGCCAACTACGGATTCAACCATGACTCCACAATCCCCAGCAGTAGCTCAACCTCCAGTTCAAAACGATGATTTTGATCTTGGTATCACGCAAGAAATATCACAGGAAGCTCCTTCTACGCAGCTTTCTTCTGAAAATGTAGGATGAGATCAGTCTTTTGATTTTTCTTTAGATTTGCCTGATACCTATGCAGAGCAGACACCAACTTCAGTTGTAGAGAATACACAGGAAGCGTCATCCACGGAACTTCTTCAAGATACGAATGCTTCAGAAATGCCGAGCCTTAACGCTCAAGACAAAACACTTCCTACAGACCCTATGCCAAGTCAGGAGGTTAGCGATGGTTTTTTAAATGAAGAATCTACTTCTTTTGTAGGAGTTGAAAATCAGCAACAAAATCCAGAAAGTAGTGAAATGGAATCAGCAGAAAATAATACTGACTTTTTACTCGAAGAAGCTCCTTCTGACCAAGAGGTTCCATTGATGATGTCAGAAGAGCCTTTACAGGAAGAAACAGTGCCTTCATCAGAGTCAGATTTCCCTACGAATGAATTTTTACAAGATGACCTACCACAAACAACCGCACAAGAGCAGCATTCTCCAGAAGAAGCTGGAAGTATGTTTTCCACTACGTGACAGGATGTTGCTCCGGTAGATCAAGAAAGCTCTTTCCAGTCAGATTTGCAAGGAGAAGAAAACATTTCTCTTACTGATGCAATTCCTTCAACAGAAACGTTCTCACCAAATGAGATATCAGGAGCTAAAGATGAGTCAGTATTTCTTGAAGATGCCTTACCTATGGCAAATGAAAGTGTCCCAGAAGAAGTTAATCAAGACGCCCCTTCACAGATGTTTATGGACGCATCTCCTGAAAGTGAAGCTAACTCTCAACCTTCTGAACCATTTATGACGAGTGATCAATCCGCTGGAAATCAGCCAATCCAGCAGGAGCAGCCAACAGAAGTGTCTCCATCTCTATCTGTACCAGCAGGAGATGGAAATTTGCTTAATCTTGATGAGATGCTAGCCCAATCGCCTCAAGATGCTTCTAACTCTACTTCAGATACTGCTGTTGATCCTTTTACCGCAATGAAAGAAACTCTTCAGGCGCAGCAGCAACCTACTCAGGCACCTACACTTTCTCCTATGCCAGAAACTGGAGGACTAAATGAAACCTTGCAGACTCCTTCTCAGGAAAATCTAGCATCTGATCCTCAAGCACAATCACTAAATCTGGATATGTTATCTGCACAGCTTCCTCCTCAGATAGCACCTCTCACAGCTTCATCGCAAACTCCAAAGCTAACAACTGCCAACTTGCCTCTAAAGAAAATGCTTGGAGTAGTATTTGGAGCCGTAATAGTAATCGCTACAGGGGTAATTGCTTATATTAGATATCCAGACCTGTTTTCTCTCAGCGCTCCACAAGGAGAGGTGAGTTTATGAACAGGAGAGGAGCATAATGCTGCACCAGAAAATCCTCTTTTAACAGGAGAAATGCAGACTTCAGATGATGGAGAGATTCAGCAGACAGATCCTGTTTCTGTTTCTGGAACCTTTGACGATGATAATGAAGACGCTATCCAAACTATTGATCTCTCTCAAACAAATACCCCATCCACCACAACAAACCCTTCAACTGGGAACGCAGCTGCTTCAGGAGTAAACAATGCAGATGGGCTCGGAGCAATAGAGAATCTCGTAGGACCTGTTAATAATAATGACATTCTTAAGCAAGAGGTAATGGAATTTCAGAGAAAAGGAAAGGAAGTAAGGGAGATGTGAGAAGCTCAAAATAAAAGAACAATGATCAAGTATGGATTAGCAGTAGAAAAAGAGTCTGAAAAAATCTTGGATAGGCTTGCAAATGGTGAAAATATTGATATATCTACATGGTCAGAATTAAAATCCCAGCTTGATGACTATTTAACTAAAGCAACAAATGGCTAACAAAAACTTTATCACAAGTTCTTCATGGACTGGATATCATCAGAAAAAAGAGGGGACAAAACCTTCTTTTTCTGAAACCCCAAAAAAAGGATTATACAAGATGTCAGCGTTACTGACGACATTTCTTGATTATCTGGAACATACCAAGAATGTAAGCCCGAAAACAATAGTGAATTACCGCTTATGGCTCCAAAGAGCTGTTGAATTTCTCTGAGATCCTGAGGTAGCCAAGATAAAAGCAATAGACATTTTACAGTTTAGAATGGCACTTAATAATTTAGGACTTGCAAAAAAGACCGTTAATTATCACATCATTGCCTTGAGATCGTTCTTGAGGTTTCTCCTCAAAAATGATATTGATTGCCTCAGTCCAGACAAAATAGAACTTTCAAAAATACCACAGAGAGAGGTAAGTTTTTTACTGGAAAATGAAATAGATAAAATTCTGAGCGCACCAATTCATTTCGCGACGTCAGAACTGCAAAAGGCAAGAGATGAATTGATTCTCCATATTCTTTATGGGACAGGATTGAGAGTCTCAGAATTAATAAGCCTCAAAAAGAGTCAGCTTATTCTCTGAGAAAAGCAATTTGCAATCAGAGGAAAAGGTTCCAAGGTAAGGTCTGTTTTTTTAACATCTTTTGCGATGGAAAAACTATATACCTACTTAAACTTGAGAACTGATGCCTATGAACCACTCATTATCAGCCTTTCCAAAAATAGCTATGGAAAACAGCTTTCCAGAAACGCAGTAGAGGCATTAGTCAAAAATTATGCCAAACTTTCTGGAATCGAAAAGAAAGTCACGCCTCATACGCTGAGACATTCTTTTGCCACTACATTGCTCAAGAAAGGAGCCGATATTAGATCTGTTCAAACACTGCTTGGACATTCTTCTATTCAAACAACTCAGATCTATACCCACGTAGATGATCATTTCCTCAAAGGTGTCCATGATTTATTGGAAGAATAAGATCTAAAATCAGACTTTTCATTTTCGTAAAAGGCGAGAGATGATTCCTCGTCTTTTTTGTTTTTTTGCATTTAGTCAAGTAGCTTTTCTACAAGAATTTACTCCAGTTTTTGAAAAATGAGCTTTTTTGCTTATACTTAGAGATGAATTTTACCATTAAAAGATAACCTAGGAATTAATGCTTGAGAAGCTACAAAACATTGTCTATGATACTAATTACACTACCATAGTTCCGAATGGAGGTTTTGTAGTTCTCCCAAAAAATACACTGCAATCTTCAGGAGAGGCACCAAAACCCGAGAAAAAAAACTCGATGGCATGGATGGATTCCTTACTTCAGAAACTCGGACTTGCTCCAGCTCCAAAAAAGCCTTGAGAAGCCTCAGAAACAGCTAAAAAACCTGAACTCCCAACCGAAGAACAGCCTCAAACCGACAAACAGCTCGCTCTCGCTGATCAGGTGAAGCAACTTTTACAGCTTCCAGATGCGGAATATAGCGACAAAAAGCTGACTTCCGAACTCAGGCAATATATCAAAGAGGTTGATAATCGTTATTCAGCTTTACTTTCTGATTATAAATCGCATATTGCACCGTCTTACCGAGAGTTTACGATGCAGCAATTTAATGTGTCTGGAATCCTCGGAAAATGCTACTATACTCAGGAATATCCGAGCTATATTGATGCGCTCTGGACGAGGGATATTATGAGTATGCATGCCAAGCGAGATATGAGTTTCTACCTCTATCCTGAGGATGATTCTGCGATCCAGTCTATGCTCAAGCAAAAATCTACCCAGCTCAAAGCTGAGCTTTCTGATGCAATGCAGAAGGGAATTACCATTGACAAGGAAATTGAACAGCAATACCGTGATGTAGAGATGATCAGAGAAAAACTGACGACCAAAGAGGAAAGATACTTTGAACTCTGAAATTATACCACGATTTACGATCATAACGAGGAAAAACTCAGAGAAACTGGGAAAAAATTTGAGCAGAAAATCTCCGGTTATGGAATCAGAGTCAAGAACGCGATTCATAGGATGGATAATGGCTTTACGGCAAATTTACCGATCTGCCTTGATGATATGGGAATCGTTCGTAGTGCGGTGACTTCTTCGTTGGCAGCCAGCTTTCCTTTTATTTCTAGTGATCTTATTACCAAAACCTGAATCCTTTATGGAGTCAATGCCCATACCGGAGGACTCGTGATTTTTGATCGTTTCAACTCCAAACTGCCAAATATGAATAGTGTGATTTTGGCGACTTCCGGTGCCGGTAAATCTTTTACGGTGAAGCTCGAGATTCTCAGGTATTTGCTTAATGGGGTAGATATTATTGTGATTGACCCTGAAAACGAATATCAAGCACTTTGTGAAAGAGTAGGCGGAACTTATGTGAATATTGCGACCTCTTCTCAGCAGTTCCTCAATCCTTTTGATATGCCACCAATGATTGAAGATGTGGAGTATGGAAAGGGAGATTTGCTTCGTTCGCAAATTATGAATCTCGTGGGCTTGATTCAGATTTTGGTTTGAAAACTTAGTCCAGAAGAGGAAGCTCTGCTTGATAAAGCGCTCCAAAATACCTACGCCTTGAAAGGTTTTACTTTTGAAATGGACGACTATACGGGGAAACTCCCTCCGCTGATGGAAGATCTGATGAATGTTTTGAATGGAATGCAGGGAGGAGAGCAAATCGCCCTTAAGCTGAGTAAATATGTAACAGGAACTTTCGGAAAACTGTTTAATAATTACACAAATATTGACATCAATAATGCACTTACGGTGTTTAGTATCCGTGATGTGGAAGAAGCTTTGAAAACCCCTGCGATGTTTAATGTACTTAATTTCATTTGGTCCAAGGTGAGATCAGTCAAAAAGCAGAGACTTCTCGTCTGTGATGAAGCGTGGATTATGCTCCAAAACGATATTTCTGCAAACTTCCTCTTCGGTCTTATCAAAAGAGCCAGAAAATACTGACTCGGAATCACAACCATCTCACAAGATATTGAGGACTTTATCCGTAGCCCATATGGAAAACCGATCGTTTCCAACTCCGGAATGCAAATCCTTCTCAAACAATCGGTTACTTCTATCAAATCACTCAATCAGCTCCTCGGACTTTCGGAAGCAGAACAGCAAAGACTAGTTTCTGTCGGAGTCGGAGAAGGTTTGATGTTCGTCGGAAACCAGCACGTCGGCGTCCAAATCTTAGCTTCCCCTTATGAAAAATCTTTTATTACCACCGATATTAAAAAAAGCGAATAATTTCTTATTTCATCAAGGATGATTCTACAAAAATCAACAATACTCCAGCGATTGCGAGAATCGCTTGCACCAGTCGGGTCTTCATAACGATCGTTGTTTCATGCATTCCTCTATATTCCAAAAGATGATGGAACGGTGCTACCGTAAATAGCTTTTTCTTAAAAACCTTTTTCCAAAAAATCTGGAGAAAACTCGAACAAAGCTCTACAATAAAAATCCCAAAAATAATCAAAAAAGGAATCAAAATTCAGAATCTCATATTGAGCAGATAGATCAGAGAGGCAAGTAGCCCCCCGAGCGCAAACGCACCGCTATCGCCCATAAAAACTTTCGCCGGGTTGATATTAAAAAACAAAAACGCAACTAAAACCGCAACAAGAATGCAAACTACTGTCGTCGCAATATAGGTTCCATTCAAAAAGGTCACAATTGCGAGACTCACCAAAATAATCGCCATCGTGCCGCCAGCCAAACCATCTAATCCGTCAGTAATGTTGATTGCATTCACGATCGTGATCGTCGCAATGAAGGTTAAAATAGGAAACAAAATTCAGACTTCAATCTTTCATGCGATTGGCCAAAGATTGATATAATCAATCCCGAGCTTCACATAAAACCAATAGGAAATCCAAGCTGAGAAAACCACCATACCAATCAACTTCGCTCTCGCACTCAATCCCTTCACTTTCCCATAATTCTTGATGTTGAGAAAGTCGTCAACCAGCCCAATCAATCCCATACTAAAAAATCCAAACAAAATGATATAGGATTCTTTTGCATTCCAGAGCGAGTTGCCGATCCATCCAAAATGTTGGAGCAAAAACGACCCCAGAATCATCACCAACATCACGATCAAAAACATTCCTCCTCCCATGGTTGGTGTGCCTTGTTTGTGGGCATGCATTTTGCTGAAGATTTCAGACTTTTCTCCTGTTGCCGCATTTTCGCGGATCGTTTTCCCTGCTTTTACTCTTTGAAGCAACCTGATATACGCAGGATAGAGCAAGAGTGAAATCCCAAAACTCACTAGCGCATAAAAGAGGATTTGGCTTAATTTAACCAATACCGATGCTCCTTCAAACATCTCTTTATAAAAAAGATAAAAAAATCTGACCCAAGAAGTGTAGTTTTTTCCCCTCCAAAATGCAAGAGATTTCCTCTTTCATAATTTCCTTTGTTTTCTCGGTTTGCTCTTCTCTTTGCTTTCTTGCTAAATATCTTTGCTCATTTTTTAAATGAAAAATTTTGTTCCCTTTTTTTTGTTTGCAGCCATCTGTTCATCCTTGCTTGCAAAAGCTTTCAGAGTTTCTAAGCTGGAACCGGCAAATCCATTCTTAATAAGAACTAAACCTACAGAGCCTGAATGTTGTTTTGGAGAGGCCTTCATCTCTTTAGGAGGGTGGTCGTCTTACCTTTAAGAAACCAAGGAGTATGGGATAGGGGAAAGAAAATGACAAGCAGGAGCTCTCCTTGAGCGAAGAATGTATGAAGTAAGCCACCAGAAAAACAATCTGGATTGCCACGCTCCCTTCGGTCGCTC